>Ga0308159_1000161_pt1 | contig 227927 bp, 217 predicted proteins | sample PhyCR1_FD_201040 | JGI IMG/M metagenome (GOLD analysis project Ga0308159, IMG submission 201040) | Phyllosphere microbial communities from UC Gill Tract Community Farm, Albany, California, United States - DLSLC.R1 | ecosystem: Host-associated > Plants > Phyllosphere > Unclassified | place...
GAATACAACATCCCTGCTCGTGGTCTGATCGGTTTCCGTAACCAGTTCCTGACCCTGACCAACGGTGCTGGCATCCTGACCTCGATCTTCGACCGTTATGACACCGTCAAGTCGGGCCACATGTCCGGCCGTCAGAACGGCGTGCTGGTTTCGGTCGAAACCGGTAAGGCACTGACCTACTCGCTGGAAACCCTGCAGGCGCGTGGCAAGCTGTTCGTTGAACACGGTCAGGAAATCTACAACGGCCAGATCGTTGGTCAGAACAGCCGTGACAACGACCTGGGCGTCAACCCTACCAAGGGCAAGAAGCTCGACAACATGCGTGCTTCCGGTAAAGACGAAACCATCGCTCTGGTTCCACCTGTTCGCTTCACCCTGGAACAGGCTCTGGAATACATCCAGGAAGATGAGCTGTGCGAAGTCACTCCTAAGTCGATCCGTCTTCGCAAGAAGATCCTCGACGAAAGCGAGCGTACCCGCGCTGCCAAGAAAGCCAAGGTGTAACTAGCCCCGGCTGAACGAAAACGCCCCCGGTCGAAAGGCCGGGGGCGTTTTTGTTTGTGCGGGTTTCAATTAAGACTGCTGCGCGGTCTCTGTGGCAGGTGCTCGACCGCAAGCTCGGTGATCATCTCAAATGCGAGCGATGCTCTCAGAACTTCAATGGCACATGGCCGGAGTTTGAATTCAACGTGCCGCTCTTTTCACGCACGACTTCCTTGGGCTTGTACGCGCAGTAACCCGGGCGCGGGCCGATCTTCGGGTGGTTGCGGCAGGTATCCGGTCGTTTGTCGTAGATCGTGCACAAGCGGCTCTTGCGATCCAGATAAAGGCAATCGTTGTTGCTCATGCGCTGCAGGGTGAAGATCCCGGATTTCTGGTTGAAACGCTCGACGATTCCTTCCTTCTGCAACCGCTTGGCGATGTTCTTCGGGTTGTCACCCTGTTCGAACTCGTCGACGATGCCGATGCGGATCAGGTCCTTGATCTTCGCTTCCACAGGCAAGGTGCAGCAGCTGGAAACGCAGCCTCCGCACATGTGGCTGGAGTATTTCTGCCAGGTCTCGAGACGGTCGATTTCTGCAGCGGCGATCAAGGTGGGTTTCATGGCGTTGTGCTTCCGGGTGTATCGGGCGCGCGATCATACCGGGCCGCGCGCGTTTCCCCTATCGCAAAATGATCGATGCGACTATCGGCACACGATGCGCCGCTGCCACGCCTTCGCAATACAGGCTGGGTAGGGTGGGCGGACAGGCAAGCGGCGATGAATTCGAGGGTATCTCATGCAACACGCTGAACAGGTGGTCAACGAAGTATTTGGTCTGTACGTGCAACGCGGCAACGACGATTACATCGGCGAGCCGGTGTCGCAGATCGAGCACATGTCGCAGTCTGCGCAGTTGGCGCTGGTAGAAGGGTACGACGACGAAGTGGTGCTGGCGGCGTTCTTTCACGACATCGGTCATATCTGCGAAAGCGATCCGGACGCGGCGAGCATGGGCGGGTATGGGGTCGCCAGCCATGAACGGGTTGGCGCCGACTACTTGCGCAAGCGTGGGTTCAGCGACCGGGTTGCCAGGCTGGTGGAGTATCACGTTCAGGCCAAGCGCTACATGACCCTCCGCCAACCGGGCTATTACGCCCGGCTCAGTGAAGCGAGTCGTCGCACGCTGGAATATCAGGGCGGCGTGATGAGCGAGGCTGAAGCCGATGCATTCGAGCGCGATCCGCTGTGCAGCATCAGTTTGCGTATGCGTCAGTGGGATGAGATGGCGAAAGAGATGAACGTCCCGGTGATCGATCTTGAAATGCTGAAAGAGAAGGCAAGAGTCCTGCTTGGTGCATAACGCCTGTGGGAGCAACCGGAGGTTACGACGGTCGCGAAAGCGATTTATCTGACACATCGCCATCGCGACCCTCGTGACCTCTGGGAACTCACAGGGATCGGCGTTTAGACCAGGATCGTTTCCGCCAATGCCTGTATCTGCTCCTGCCGCTCGGTCTGATTCAGCTTCGAATGGGGATTGAGCGACGACCACTGCGGATGCGCCCGCGCCTTGTGCAGGGCGTTCGGCAGTTTGCCCTCGCGCCAGGTCTTGTCCTGTGGTGCGTCCAGTTTGATGCTGTCCATCGCTGCGTGGCCTCGGGCCTCCAGCGCGATGAGCAGTTGGCGCTGACGTAGAGCCAGCAGGCGCAGCACCGCATCATCGACCGTTAATTCTCGCTCGCCCTTGAGTTTGCCAAGCAACCTTGTGCCATAGCTGCGAGCGGTTTGCAGAGCGCCACCGGCAATCGCACCGACCAGCGCCGCGGCGCCCAGCGTAATACCTCCGACGAGCAGATCCACGCCCGCGCCGGCCGCAGCCCCGGCTGCAATGCCGCTGCCCACGCGTACGCCCAATAGCTTGAGAGTCTCCGGGTTGAACAAATCGTCTCCCCAGCGGCCATCCATCAAAGGCAGGTCATTGGCCGAGGCGTCTTCACGCCGGAACGCATAGAGCTTGAGCAGTGCTTCAACGCAGCGTTGTTCCCGCTGGCGTACAGCCTTGCGCAGGTCTTCTATAGCGCCCGGAACGTGATCGGAGCTGGTCGCGACACTGCGTCGACACGCGGCGCAGTCCAGCAGCAATTCTGCGATCACGCGGGCGGCGCTGTACCGGCGAACTTCCCGTTGCGCCTGTTGATCGGCGATCAATCGCTCCAGTCGCCCGCGCGATGTTTCCAGCAGCAGCGCCAGGCTTTCATAGAGTCGCCGTTCGCCATCTTCAGGCGGGGCGACGCTGTCGAATCGCACCAGGGCATGCAGGCCCAGGCGCGCCAGGGCCTCACGCCAATCCGGTTCGCGATGGTGTGCACTGCTCACGAAATTGAGCACTGGCAGCAACGGTTTGCCACAACTGGCGAGTACGGCCAACTCATCACGGTACTTGGCGAGAACAGGTTCGCGGGCATCAATCACGTAAAGACCTGCATCCGAGGCCAGCAACTGACGCATTACCTTGGCCTCTTGTTCGAAACGCTGACGTGCCTCGCTGCCTTCCAGAAAACGGGCCAATCGGGCCGGACCATCGAGCCGCTCGCCGGGGCGGTCGAGACGCTCCAAGTAATCGAGAAGAGCGATGGCGTCTTCCAGTCCGGGAGTGTCGTAGAGTTCCAGCAACGCTTCGCCGTCGACGGAAAGCCGCGCGCCTTCCACATGGCGGGTAGTGCTGGGGCGATGGGAGACCTCGCCAAAGCCGACATCGCGGGTGAGGGTGCGCAGCAGCGAGGTCTTACCGACGTTGGTATGACCGACCACCGCCAGCTTCAGGGGGCGATTCGCATCCTTGTCAGTCATGTCCAGTCTCCAGCCAGGTCAGCGGCGCGCTGTCAGTCCATTTCAATTCCAGCTGTTGCAATGCCTCGTGCCAGTCGCCGAGACGATCGTCATCCAGCGCCTGGCCTGTTGGTGCGGGCAGCAACCAGACGCGGGTGTCGGCTGCACAGCGAGCCAGTTCCGCAATCAAGGCCAGGCTGCCACGATCAGGCGAGCGGCGTGGGTCGCAGGCGATGCCCAGCCGCGCAGGCGGGTAGCGGGTGAGTTGGTCGAGCAGGGTTCGGCGAGATTCGCGGCTGTCGAGAATGCCCGCGTCGGCGACGCTTCTCGGCAGTTTCGGTGGCCACGGCCGCTGATCGTCCAGTTCGATGGCCACCAGCAGCGCGCCTTCACTTTCGAGAGCTGCAGTGCCTGCCTGCACCTGATGCAATTGCGCGGGGGCTGCGTCATTGACGCCCAGGCGTTCGCTGCTGGGCATCAAGCGTTCGCGCAATTCGGCGAAACCGGGCTGGCTTAGATCCAGGGCCAGATGCTTGCGACCGGCGCGCCATCGGCCGTAGCACAGCAGCGTCAGTATCAAGCGAGGCGCGATGCCATAGACGACGAGCACGCCGACCAGCCAGGCAGCCCAGGCCTGCCGAGCGTTTTCGATCACCAGAGCGGTGTCGCCACTGGCGCGGATCATGTCTTCGGTCGGGACGCTGAAGCCGAGGAGCGAGGGGAGTGTGCCGAGGCCCTGAGTCAGGCTGACAAATGTATCGCTGCCCAGAATGGTGGTTTCCCAGACGAAGCCGTAACGCCGGGTGGCCATCAGCAGTAACAACAGGGTCAACGCGCTGACCAACGCCAGCAACCACAGGCCGTTGACGCAGGTACCGAGCACCCAGCGATTCAGGCGTTTGCGCTGTAATAGCATAATTAGCGCCGGTGCGAGTTGTGCCGCTTGAGCATCGCGGGCGAGTTTTTCGCTGAGCCATAACCAGAGCCGCCCAAGGCTGGCGGCGCTGTCCCCGGCGAATAGCAGCCCTGATAACCAGCTGATAAGCAGAATAAGGTTCAGGCCGAGCAGGCTGCCCAGGGCCCAGAACACATTGACCGGGGTCTGGCCGTCCCCCAGCGCGGCAAAGGCCAGTCCGGCCCCGCTTACAATTGCGAAGATCGCCAGCACGATCAGTGAAAGCTTCGCGCCCTGTTTCCAGTGGCGCAGGGCCGAAACCATGCCGTCACGCTCGGCCAGCCACAGGGCCCGGTTCTTGATCCGCGTCAGCAGATCACCCGCACTGGCGCGGGCTCGGCGGCTGGCTTCGTCGTCTTCAAGCGGGCCTGCGTGTTGTTCGCGCAGGCGCACGGCTTCGGTCAGCCAAAGTTCATCGAGTGGGGTCAGTGCAGTCACGCGGCGTCTCGTTGTTGAAGTCAGAAGTGAGCATAACCGTTGTGGCAGCAATCGCGCAGGGCCACAGGTTCTCTAGTGCCTGGACTACTGTCTTCGCGAACAAGCTCCCTCCCACGGTAGTCGCGATGAAGCAAGATTCTTCGACACCCCTGAAACCCGTGGGAGGGAGCTTGCTCGCGAAGGCAGTTTTCCAGGCGAAGCGATAGCTGCGGCCCTTCCAAGGCTACGAATCTCTGTGTTGCCTCTGCTATCCTCGCCGCCATGAAAAAACATCTCCCCCTCAGCCTGATTGCCGCCCTGGGTGAAAACCGGGTCATCGGTGTCGACAATTCCATGCCCTGGCATTTGCCGGGGGATTTCAAGTACTTCAAGGCCACCACGCTGGGCAAGCCGATCATCATGGGTCGCAAGACCTGGGATTCGTTGGGCCGCCCACTGCCGGGCCGGCTCAATATCGTCGTCAGTCGTCAGGCGAACCTGCAGCTTGAAGGCGCTGAAGTCTTCACCTCGCTGGAAGCTGCCGTGGAGCGCGCGCAAGAATGGGCGAGCGAGCAGGGCGTAAGCGAAGTCATGCTGATCGGCGGCGCGCAGCTTTATGCGCAAGGTATGGCGCAGGCTGATCGCTTGTATCTGACAAGAGTCGCGCTGAGCCCTGAGGGTGATGCGTGGTTTCCGGAGTTCGATCCTGCTCAGTGGACGCTGGTCTCCAACACGGAAAACCCGGCACTGGACGACAAGCCTGCCTATAACTTCGAGGTCTGGGAGCGCGTATGACTTTGGTTGGCATAGCGCCAACCCCTGTCACAAGCATGTCGTTTTTGTGTCATATGTCGCGAATGGTTCTCAACGTGGCGCCATCAGAACGTACGCAGTCGCTGACGCATTAAAACAGTAATGGCTTTTTGTTACGGTCCAGCCTCGAACTAATAAAGGGGAGGACACCGTTATGAAGCTCGCACCAAAACTGTTGGCCGCGGCGCTCTGTCTGGGCCTTGCCGGACAGGCGTATTCCACGGAGCTCAAGCACTGGCCCGAGCCTGCGGCCAAGCAGCTGAACGCCATGATCGCGGCGAATGCCAACAAGGGTAATTTCGCCGTTTTCGACATGGACAACACCAGCTATCGCTACGACCTGGAAGAGTCGCTGCTGCCGTTCATGGAAAACAAAGGGCTGATCACTCGTGAAAAGCTCGATCCTTCCCTCAAGCTGATCCCGTTCAAAGACACCGCCGACCACAAAGAGAGCCTGTTCAGCTACTACTACCGCCTCTGCGAAATCGACGACATGGTTTGCTACCCGTGGGTCGCGCAGGTGTTTTCCGGTTTCACCCTCAAAGAGCTCAAAGGCTACGTCGACGAGCTGATGGCGTCCGGCAAACCCGTGCCGAGCACTTATTACGAAGGCGATGCGGTCAAGACCATAGAGGTCCAGCCGCCGAAGGTCTTCACCGGCCAGGCCGAGCTGTACAACAAGCTGATGGAAAACGGCATCGAGGTCTACGTGATGACCGCGGCCTCCGAGGAGCTGGTACGCATGGTCGCGTCCGATCCGAAGTACGGCTACAACGTCAAACCGCAGAATGTTATCGGCGTGACCACGCTGTTGAAGAACCGCGATACCGGCGAGCTGACCACCGCACGCAAGCAGATCACGGCGGGCAAGTACGACGAGAAGGCCAACCTCGGCCTTGAGCTGACCCCTTATCTGTGGACCCCGGCGACCTGGATGGCGGGCAAGCAGGCGGCGATCCTGACGTACATCGATCAGTGGAAGAAACCGGTGCTGGTGGGCGGCGACACGCCAACGAGCGATGGCTACATGCTGTTTCACAGCGTCGACGTCAACAAAGGCGGCATTCACTTGTGGATCAACCGCAAGGACAAGTACATGACCCAGCTCAACGGCATGATGAAGACCAACGCCGAGGCTCAGGCCAAGGAAGGTCTGCCGGTGACGGCGGACAAGAACTGGGTGATCGTCAAGCCAGAAGAAATCCAGTGATGGTGCAACTCTCTTTGTAGCAGCACGGCTTGCCGGCGGTGGGCATTCAAACGCCACCGCCGGCAAGCCGGACTGCCACACAGGCTGTGGTGCGCTCACAAAAAAAACCGGCATCGCTGCCGGTTTTTTTATGTAGCTACCGATGCCGATTACGGAATCAGCTTGTCCAGCATTGCCTTGTCACGCACGGCACCTTTGTCGGCGCTGGTGGCGAGCAGGGCGTAGGCCTTGAGGGCAGTGGTTACCTTGCGAGGACGCGATTCGACCGGTTTCCAGCCTTTCTTGTCCTGTTCGGCACGACGGGCAGCCATTTCCTCATCGGAGATCAACAGGTTGATCCCACGGTTCGGGATGTCAATCAGCACCTTGTCGCCATCACGCACCAGACCGATCGCGCCACCCGCAGCCGCTTCCGGCGAAGCGTGGCCGATGGACAAGCCCGAGGTACCGCCCGAGAAGCGGCCATCAGTCAGCAGCGCACAGGCCTTGCCCAGGCCCTTGGATTTCAGGTACGACGTCGGGTAAAGCATTTCCTGCATGCCCGGGCCGCCTTTCGGACCTTCGTAACGGATGATCACGATGTCGCCGGCTTTCACTTCGTCAGCAAGGATCCCGCGCACGGCGCTGTCCTGGCTCTCGAAAATTTTCGCGTTGCCTTCGAACACATGGATCGACTCGTCGACGCCCGCAGTCTTCACGACGCAACCGTCCAGCGCGATGTTGCCGTACAGCACGGCCAGACCGCCTTCCTGCGAATAAGCGTGTTCGACGCTACGGATGCAGCCGTTCTCACGGTCGTCGTCCAGTGTTTCCCACCGGGTCGACTGGCTGAATGCGGTCTGCGTCGGTATGCCTGCAGGGCCTGCCTTGAAGAAGTGATGAACCGCTTCGTCGTCGGTCTGGGTGATGTCCCACTTGGCGATGGCTTCTTCCATCGACTTCGCATGGACGGTCGGCAGGTCCGTGTGCAACAGACCGCCGCGGGCCAGTGAGCCGAGAATGCTGAAGATGCCGCCAGCGCGGTGGACGTCTTCCATGTGGTACTTCTGGATGTTCGGCGCGACTTTGCACAGCTGCGGAACGCGGCGCGACAGACGATCGATGTCGCGCAGGTCGAACGGGATTTCAGCTTCCTGAGCGGCGGCCAGCAAGTGCAGGATGGTGTTGGTCGAACCGCCCATGGCGATGTCCAGCGTCATCGCGTTTTCAAAGGCTTTGAAGTTGGCGATGTTGCGCGGCAGAACCGAGTCGTCATTGTCGCGGTAGTAGGTTTTGCACAGCTCGACGATGGTGCGGCCAGCCTGCAGGAACAGCTGCTCGCGGTCGGAGTGGGTCGCCAGTGTCGAACCGTTGCCTGGCAGCGCGAGGCCCAAGGCCTCGGTCAGGCAGTTCATCGAGTTGGCGGTGAACATGCCGGAGCACGAACCGCAGGTCGGGCATGCGCTGCGCTCGTATTCGGCGACTTTTTCGTCCGAGGCCGAAGAATCAGCAGCGATGACCATCGCGTCAACCAGGTCCAGGCCGTGGCTGGCGAGCTTGGTCTTGCCGGCTTCCATCGGGCCGCCGGAGACGAAGATGACCGGGATGTTCAGGCGCAGTGCGGCCATGAGCATGCCGGGGGTGATCTTGTCGCAGTTGGAGATGCAGACGATGGCGTCGGCGCAGTGGGCGTTGACCATGTACTCCACGGAATCGGCAATGATCTCGCGGCTCGGCAGCGAGTACAGCATGCCGTCGTGGCCCATCGCGATGCCGTCATCCACGGCAATGGTGTTGAATTCCTTGGCAACGCCGCCTGCTTTCTCGATCTCGCGGGCGACCAGTTGGCCGAGGTCCTTGAGGTGCACGTGACCCGGCACGAACTGGGTGAACGAGTTGGCGATGGCGATGATCGGTTTCTTGAAGTCTTCGTCCTTCATGCCCGTGGCGCGCCACAGGGCGCGTGCGCCGGCCATATTGCGGCCGTGGGTGGACGTTTTCGAGCGGTAATCAGGCATGGAGCACTCCGGGCGGCTAATCAGGTATCAGTAAGGGAGTGAGCTTCTCTTGGTCCTTTGCAGCGACGACAGGTAGCTGTCGCTGCGGATGAGGTCGGTGACGCCACAGGATCGCTGCGCGCTCGACCGGAGCTCATAAACCCGCCGGGGATGATTGGCGATGAATACCGCGATTCTACACCGCTGGCGGCCGGATGGAATGCCAAGACCGATCCGGTGCCTCTATTAGGGCTTTGTATATCGTATTGGTGTTCTTCCTGCCACTGCTGGTAGATAGCGGCGGCAACGCGGGCGCGCAACCAGCGACCCTGATGGTCAGGGCCCTGGCGACCGGGGACGTGGTGATGAAAGACTGGCTGCGTCTGCTGTGGCGCGAATGTTCAGTGGCGCTGGCGCTCGGCGTAACCATGGCCGTGGCCGTCGCGCTGCTGGGTGCCATGCGTGGAGGCTGGAACGTTTCCACGGTGGTGGCGAGCAGCATGCTGATCGTAGTGCTGATCGGCAGCCTCATCGGCATGAGCCTGCCATTCCTGTTCAGCCGACTACGCATGGACCCTGCGGTGGCCAGCGGGCCGTTGATTACATCGATTGCCGATGCAGCGGGAGTGTTGGTGTACTTCGGAATTGCTTCGGTGATTCTGGGGCTTTAAGGGCGCCGGTTTAAAACGTTTGCGGGCAAGCGCGCCTCTACAGTGGATCGAGTCCTGCTGCAGGAGCGCGCTTGCCCGCGATGGCGTCAGTGCAAGCGCCGCAAATCAACTATTGGGCAACAACCTGCAGGTAATGCTCTTGATGTAGCGCGTTTCCGGAATTGCCGGGTGTACCGGATGGTCCGGGCCCTGGCCGCCGCGTTCCAGCAGCTGGATGTTGCGGTCCAGATGGCGGGCGCTGGTCAGCAGGATGTTCTGCAGGTCGTCTTCGGGCAGGTGCATCGAGCAGGAGGCGCTGACCAGAATGCCGTCCTTGCTAAGCAGGCGCATGGCCTGTTCGTTCAGGCGGCGGTAGGCGCCTTCGCCGTTTTTCAGGTCTTTCTTGCGCTTGATGAACGCGGGAGGATCGGCAACGATCACGTCGAAGCGCTCTTCAGCGGCTTTCAATTCTTTCAGCGCTTCGAACACATCGCCTTCGATGCAGGTGACTTTCTCGGCAAAGCCGTTCAAACCAGCGTTGCGTTCTACGCCGTCGAGTGCAAAGCCCGATGCGTCGACGCAGAACACTTCGCTGGCGCCAAACGCGCCAGCCTGCACGCCCCAGCCGCCGATGTAGCTGAACAGATCCAGCACGCGCTTGCCTTTGACGTATGGCGCCAGGCGCGCGCGATTCATGCGGTGATCGTAGAACCAGCCGGTTTTCTGGCCTTCCATTACCGGCGCTTCGAATTTCACGCCGTTCTCTTCCAGCGCGACCCACTCCGGCACCAGGCCGAACGCGGTTTCGACGTAGCGGTTCAGACCTTCGGCATCGCGCGCTGCGGAATCGTTCTTGAGCAGGATGCCGCTTGGCTTGATGACTTGAATCAGCGCCGCGAGAACCTCGTCCTTGTGCTGTTCCATAGTCGCGGAGGCCAGTTGCACCACCAGAATGTCGCCGAAGCGGTCGACCACCAGACCTGGCAGCAGGTCGGAGTCGCCGTAGACCAGGCGATAGAACGGCTTGTCGAACAGGCGCTCGCGCAGCGACAGGCAGACGTTAAGGCGATGCACCAGCAGCGACTTGTCCAGCGGCAGCTTGATGTCGCGGGACAGCAGGCGGGCGCAGATCAGGTTGTTCGGGCTCATCGCGACGATGCCCAGCGGCTTGCCGCCAGCTGCTTCAAGAATCGCTTGAGCGCCTGGAGCGAAGCCGTTGAGCGGGGTGGCGGCAACGTCGATCTCGTTGCTGTAGATCCACAGGTGACCAGCGCGCAGGCGACGGTCGGCGTTGGGCTTGAGGCGCAAGCTAGGCAGGGACATGACGTCGCTCCGGAAAAAAGAGCGGGATTATAGCGCGGGTTCCTGCCTGCGGGCGTGCTCCCGTGAATTAACCGGCTAGCGGTCGGTCGGATCCAAAGAGTATTTCAACGGTTGTCGAAGCATGGGCGGTAAGGGTTAGAATCGCGCCCTGACCTTGAGTGTGTACTTATGTCCCAAGAGCTTACTTCCGAGCAGATCCAGCAGGCGTTGCAAGGCATCAGCGTTCCGCCCCAACCGCAAATCATGGTGGATTTGCAGATGGAGCAGTACATGCCCGACCCTGATCTGGGTGTGATCGCCCGGTTGATCGCGCAGGACCCCGGCCTCTCTGGCGCCCTGCTGAAAATCGTCAACTCGGCCCACTACGGCCTGGCGAACAAGATCGCCTCTATCCAACGCGCGGTGAATCTGTTGGGCAGCCGCTCGGTCATCAACCTGATCAACGCGCAGTCAATCAAAGGCGAGATGAGCGACGAAACCATTGTCGTGCTCAACCGCTTCTGGGACACCGCTCAGGATGTGGCCATGACCAGCCTGACGCTGGCCAAGCGACTCGGCTCACAGACTGTCGACGAATCCTATGCGCTCGGTCTGTTCCACGACTGCGGCGTGCCGTTGATGCTCAAACGTTTCCCCGAATACATGAACGTGCTGGAAGAGGCGTACGCCAAAGCCGGGCCGGAATGCCGGGTGGTGGATACTGAAAACCGCATTCTCAACACGAACCACGCGGTTGTAGGTTATTTCACCGCCAAGTCTTGGCGTTTGCCGGAACATGTCAGCAATGCCATCGCCAACCATCACAATGCGCTGGCGATCTTTCAGGACGACTCTGGCCGCAATGCCCCACTGAAAAACCTCCTTGCGACGCTGAAAATGGCCGAACACATCTGCTCGTCGCACCGCGTGCTGGGCAACCAGGCCGTCGACCATGAGTGGAACAGCATCGGTCATCTGATCCTCGACTATGTCGGCCTGTCCGACTATGACTTCGAGAATCTCAAAGAAAGTATCCGAGAACTGAGCGCGCACTGATCCTGCGCGCTCGCGTCTTGCCTGCCATCGAGCCGCCCCATGCCTGAATTACCTGAAGTCGAAACCACCCGTCGCGGCATCGCGCCTCATCTGGAAGGGCAGCGTGTGAGCCGGGTCATTGTGCGCGACCGGCGTCTGCGTTGGCCGATTCCTGAAGACCTGGACGTGCGCCTGTCCGGTCAGAAGATCGTGGTGGTGGAACGGCGAGCCAAATACCTGCTGATTCAGGCCGAGGTGGGCACCTTGATCAGTCATCTGGGGATGTCCGGCAATCTGCGATTAGTGGAAGCGGGGTTGCCGGCGCTCAAGCACGAACATGTGGACATCGAGCTCGAATCCGGGCTTGCGCTGCGCTATACCGACCCGAGGCGTTTTGGCGCGATGTTGTGGAGTCTCGATCCACACAATCACGAATTGCTGATTCGCCTGGGGCCTGAGCCGCTGACCGATCTGTTCGACGGCTTGCGTCTGTACGAGCTGTCGCGCGGGCGGTCGATGGCGGTCAAGCCGTTCATCATGGACAACGCGGTGGTCGTGGGAGTGGGCAATATCTATGCGACTGAGGCGTTGTTTGCCGCAGGTATCGATCCGCGCCGTGAAGCCAAGAGCGTTTCCAAGGCGCGGTATATAAAGCTCGCAATCGAGATCAAGCGCATTCTGACGGCTGCCATCGAGCGCGGCGGCACGACGCTTCGGGATTTCATCGGTGGCGATGGCCAGCCAGGTTACTTCCAGCAGGAATTGTTCGCCTACGGGCGTGGCGAACAGCCGTGCAAGGTCTGCGGCACGACGCTGCGTGAGGTCAAGCTGGGGCAGCGGGCGAGCGTTTATTGCCCAAAATGCCAGAAGTAGAACGCAGGTTCCTACAGGCTGTGTGTCGCGAATGAGACAGACATCCCCTTGCTTAACCCCGATCCCTGTTTATAGTGAACACCATCATTTTTCTTGCTGCGCCTGAAGGATCACGCCATGAGCCCGTTTCGCATTCTCGCTGCTACCCTGGCCTTGTTCTTTGGCTTGCAAATGACGCCGGTAATGGCGCAGGTCGAGGCGACAGGCAGTGGCGATCCGGTCTATCAGATCCAGAATCCGCCTGCGTACGCGATGATCGGTGACTTGCTGGTGGCCCGCCCGTTATTGATCGTGGCGACCGTCCTTGGCGCCGGCCTGTTCGTGATTGCGTCACCCTTCGCCGCAGCGGGCGGCAACCTCGGCGCCACCGGCAAGGCGCTGGTGGTCGATCCGGGCAAGGCAGCATTCGTTCGCTGCCTGGGTTGCACGACAAGTGGTTACGGCAAGCACGACTGATCGGCGCACGTACGCACCATATTCAGCCGCGCGTCAGGCCTGAACGTCGCTGACACTCCCACCCCGCGAGGATCGCTCGCCGCTTCCACGCTGGCGTTGTTCTTGCGCCACAGCAAGACCTGCTGATTGCCGAAGTCGCGCTTGGTCTCCTTCAGGCGATAACCGCGCTCCTTCAGATCATTGAGTTCTTCTTCGGTGAACGCCCCCGGTTCGTACTCCATCACGTCAGGAATGTATTGGTGGTGATAGCGAGGCGCGGACGCCCAGTTGGCGATGGGTTGGTCGTCCAGATATTGCAGCATCGACAGCAGCACGACGCTGGGAATCCGGCTGCCGCCTGGAGTGCCGAATGCCGTGAAAGAATGAGGGCCTTCGATGAAGCTCGGGCTCATGCTCGACAATGGCCGCTTGCCGGGTTCGATGATATTGGCCTGACTTCCCACCAACCCATAGGTATTGCTGCCCTTGGGGTCGACCGCAAAGTCATCCATTTCGTCGTTGAGAATCACCCCGGTACCGGGGACGGTGAACGTCGATCCAAACGGCAGGTTCAGCGACAGGGTGCCGGCCACCGCATTGCCCTCGGTGTCGAGCACGCTGAAGTGGCTGGTGTTGTCGCCTTCGCGCCAACGAGGCGCCGGCGGCAGAATGTTGTTCGGCGTTGCCCGATGCGGATCGATACTGGTCGTCAACTGCAACAGGTAATCCGGTGCCAACACTTGAGAGACAGGGTTGGGCACGAAGTCCGGATCACCGAACAGCACTCGGTCACGGTAAGCCCTTCGTAACACTTCGACGACGTAATGAGCGCGCTGAACCTTTTCGGACTCCCGCCATGGCAGCTGCTGCAGCATGAACAGACTTTGCGCTAGCGCGATGCCACCCGCCGAAGGTGGCGGAGCGCTGATCAATTCTCGCTGATCAGCCAATTGAAAGCGCAAGGGCGTGCGAGTGATGACGTCGTATTCTTCGAAATCGTGGTAATTCCAGATACCGCCCGCGGCACGGACCCCGCTGACCATTGCCTGTGCGGTCAGGCCGCTATAGAACCCTGCGCGGCCTTTGTCGGCAAGGCGGTCCAGCGTCTGCGCCAGTTCAGGCTGCTTGATGACCTCGCCCAGATCCGGCACGTCGTTGTTGCGCAGGAACAGTCGGGCGCTTTCCTTGTTGGTTCGCAACGCAAAAAGCCGCCAGCTGGCGCGCTCGCGATACACCTCGTCGACCTTGAAGCCTCTGTAGGCAATGCGAATGGCCGGGGCCATGGAAACGCTCAGCGGCAAGCGACCATAACGCTCAGCGAGTTCTACCAATGCCGCAGGCAGACCGGGGATCGCAGCCGCCAAGGGGCCATTCAGGGAAAGATCTGGCTGGGCGACGCCGTTGCGATAAAACATCTTCGGTTTCGACTTGAGTGGCGCCTTTTCTCGGGCATCCAGAAACTGGTACAGAACAGGATCTCCCGCCTGACGCATCAGAAAGAAGCCGCCGCCTCCCAGGCCAGACCCATAAGGCTCGACTACGGCGAGGGTCGCACTGATGGCAACGGCGGCATCGAAAGCGTTGCCGCCGTCTACCATGATTTCCCGACCGGCGGCGGTCGCAATGGGGTGCGGGCTGGCAATGGCGGCCTGATCAGGGTGATCTGGACTGGCTTGAGCCGATAGGGCGCACAGTAGAAAAACTGCGCCAAACGAGGAGGGTATCCGCTCCAGCTTTGATGTCATGCGTATCTCGCTCAGGTCAACAGGCATTACAGCCAGTGTCTTCGGCGAAAGCGCGGATGCCGACAAATCTGCCTACGGTTATGCCTTACTGGTAATCAACGTGTACTTGGCCATCAGCTCGTCCTTGCTCTCCACATGGTTTTCATCCAGCGGGATGCAATCCACGGGGCAGACTTGCTGGCACTGCGGCTCATCGTAGTGACCAACGCATTCGGTACACAGGTTCGGGTTGATCACGTAGATCTCCTCACCTTGGGAAATCGCTTCGTTCGGGCACTCGGGTTCGCAGACGTCGCAATTGATGCAATCGTCGGTGATGATCAGGGACATGGATACTCCTGCCGCGGTCGACACCGGGGCATATCAAAACTAATGCAGCGAATTGTGCCGCATCGGCGCTCGATATGCACCTTCACGTGACGCAAGGACTCGATTCGTCAGCTACTGCTTGAATCTTTCCTTGAGTGCCTGAGCAACCGCCGGGTGTACGAATTTAGTGATATCCCCGCCCAACGCTGCAATTTCTCTGACCAGCGTAGATGAAATGAATGAATAGCGTTCGGAAGGTGTAAGAAAAAGACTTTCCACGTCCGGGGCGAGCTGTTTATTCATGTTGGCGAGCTGGAATTCGTACTCGAAATCGGAAACGGCACGCAGCCCACGCAGCAGGATATTGGCGTTCTGCTCCTGGGCAAAATGCGCCAGCAGACTCGAAAAACCCACCACTTCGACGTTCGGCAGATGTTTGGTGGCTTCTCGCGCCAGGTCCACGCGTTGTTCCAGCGGGAACAGCGGGTTTTTCTTGGGGCTGGCGGCGACTGCGATGACCACCTGATCGAACATCCGCGAGGCACGCTCGACCAGATCGATGTGGCCCTTGGTGATAGGGTCGAAGGTGCCTGGGTACAACACTCGGTTCATCGCGTCGTCCTGGTCGGAGTCCGTAGGGGACTCGGATGGTAGCGCAGCATGCCCGGTGGGCCAAGTCAGGCTGACGTTCTGGCGGGGGCTCTCGCTGCCCCGTACCGCTAAAAGAATGGGGCAACCTTCGGCGGCTCAGCTTTTCAGCCTGTCGACCAGCGCGGTGGCCAGCTGCGCCGTCAGCCCGTACACCGAGAGCTGCGGGTTGGCACCGATGCTGGTGGGGAAGAGCGATCCGTCATGAATCGACAGATTCTCCAGTTGATGGTGCCGGCCGAGGCTGTCGACGACCGCGTGCGCCGGGTCCTCACCCATTGCGCATCCTCCCATGACATGTGCGCTGCCCAGGCGTGTGCGGAAAATCTCCAGGTTGAGGCTGTCGATCAGCGAACGGGCGTCAGCCAGGGTTTTCACGTAATCGGCGTCGCCATGCAACGGCATCACAGCCTTGGCGCCGCCGGCAAACTGGATTTCGGCCATGCTGTGCAACGCCCGGCGCACGCCATCCCAGGCGTAGGGCGAAACCTGATAGTCGAGCACCGGCGTGTTGTCCCCACGCAGTTCTACATTGCCGCCGGTGCTTTGAGGATGAAATCCATCGCGCAGCAGCGCCAGCATCATGTGAGTGTGGGGCAGTTTCGCCATGCGTTCGGCGTTCTTCGCGCCGTATCCCCCAAGCAGCGTGCTGGTGAGAGACGGCTGCAAAGGCGGGACCTCCAGTTTGTACGCCATGGGGCCCTTCACGCCGTCGCGCCACTGGAAATGATCGGAATAGATCGACTGTGGCGCACCGTAAAAGGGGTTGATCACCTGATCGAACAGCGCGGCAGAAAAGGTCACCAGGTGCAGGAAGGTCCTCTTTCCCAGACGTTCATGCGGATCGGGCGCCCTGGAACGCATCAGCAGGGCCGGACTGTTGATGCCGCCCCCGGCAAGCACCGTATGGCGTGCTTTGACGGTTATCCTACGCCCCGTCGGCGCGACGCAGCGTTCGTCCATGGCCGTGCATTCCACGCCAAGGACCTTGCCGTTTTGAATGATCAGGTGTTCGGCGCGAGCCAGATAAAGCAGCTCGCCGCCTTTTTCCAGCGTCGCGGGAATCGTCGTGACCAGCATCGACTGCTTGGCATTGGTCGGGCAGCCCATGCCGCAATAGCCCAGATTCCAGCAGCCACGCACGTTGCGCGGAATCACATGCCAGCTGTAATCGAGCTTCTCGCAGCCCAGGCGAATGACGTCGTTGTTGGCGTTGGGGGGCATGATCCAGGGCGCCACACCCAGTCGCTGCTCCATTTTCTCGAACCACGGCGCCATCTCTGCGGGACTATGCCCCTTCACAGAATGCTCTTTGGCCCAATGTTCCAGCGTCGGAACGGGCGTGCGAAAGCTGGACGTCCAGTTGACCAATGTCGTCCCGCCCACCGCACGGCCCTGCAGAATGGTGATCGCGCCGTCCTTGCTCATGCGGCCAATCCCTTCCTGATAGAGCGTGGAATAGGCCTCGTCTTCCAGCAGCTTGAAGTCGGAGCTGGTTTTCAGAGGGCCTTCCTCGATGATCAGCACTTTGAGGCCGGCGGCGCTGAGAATTTCCGCCGTTGTGCCGCCTCCCGCGCCGCTGCCGATGATCGCGACGTCGGCTTCCAGGGTGAGATCCTGCTCGAGTTTCGAGCCGTCATGGGTTTTCCAGCCGCGAGCGATACCTTCGCGGAACGTGTCGGGAACAGGCATAGAACCTCGATCTTGTTATTGTTTTAGGTGCTGGTTCAGACTTTTGGTGGGCCAGGATAGCCACATTGCGCCCATGACTCGGACCGGCCGTACCACGCCATGAGCACCAGTTGCAGCAGAGAGCTGTGGCCTTGTCGCAGCAGATTCAGAGAGCTGTTTTCCCAGCGCGTAAGAAAGTGCCGAATCTGCCCGGCGTCAGCGTTTTCCCAACTGCCCCAAATGCCTGTCAATGGCCCGCGAGTGATCCCCATTGCCAGCACGTCTAACAGCTGCCGAGTGAGTTTGAGCATTTCAGGAGACAGCCGAGCCAGGCCATGATCAAGGCTTTGCAGGGTTTGCTCGATAGCAGTCGGGATCTGGATATTACTCAGTGCCTCGTCGAGCATCACGGGAATTGCCGCGCGCAAAAAAGGCAGATCGCTGGCTCGCAAAACGCTGAATCCGGGCACAGCAGTACTGCTGGAGCATCCGCTGAGACTCGCCGTGACGCCTGCTGTGGACAGAAACGCAGTTGCCCCGAGCCCAAGCTTGAGAACGCCGCGTCGGGAAAGTCCGGTCGTCGCTGCGCTCATCGTACGAACATCCGATAGATCAGCTTCTGGATTGCCTTGCCGTATGGCGGGTAGATCAGGCGAGCCGCATTGAGACGCTGCTTGATGAACACGCCCTTGGCCTTGCTGAAGGTGAGAAAACCTTCGTGGCCGTGGTAGTGGCCCATGCCCGATGCGCCCACACCGCCGAAGGGCAGGTCATTCTGAGCGACGTGCAGCAGGGTGTCGTTCAGACAAACGCCTCCGGAATGTGTCTGCTCCAGCACGCGGCGTTGCTCGGCCTTGTCGTAGCCAAAGTAATACAGCGCCAGAGGACGTGGCCGCTGGTTGATGTAATCGAACGCCTGCTCGATTCGGTCGTAGGGCACGACAGGTAGCAGCGGGCCGAAGATCTCGTCCTGCATCACCAGCATGTCGTCGCGAACATCCAGCAACACGCTGAATGGCATCCGCCGCCCTTGACCCTGTGTGTACAGCGCAATCACTCGCGCACCCTTGTCGACGGCATCGGACAGGTAGCTGTTCAAGCGCGCGACATGTCGGGGGTTGATGATCGCGGTGTAGTCCGGGTTATCGGCCAATGTGGGATAAAAGCCCGTGACTGCGCGCTTGTACGCCTGGACGAAATCCTCGACGCGATTCCTGGGCACCAACACGTAATCCGGCGCCACACAGGTTTGTCCGGCGTTGAGTGTCTTGCCGAAAGCGATGCGCTCGGCGGCGTCTTCAAGGGGCACATCGTGGGACACGATGGCAGGGGATTTCCCTCCAAGCTCCAGCGTCACCGGCGTCAGATTCTCCGCTGCCGCGCGCATCACATGGCGGCCGACGCTGGTGGCGCCTGTGAACAATAGATGATCAAAAGGCAATCTGGAGAAGGCCACGCCGACTTCAGCCTCGCCCAGCACCACAGCCACCAGATCCTCGGGGAATACCTTGGCGAACAGCTTTTTCAGCAACTCGCCAGTGGCCGGCGTCGACTCGCTGAGCTTGAGCATGACCCGATTTCCTGCCGCCAAAGCCCCTGCCAGTGGACCTATCGCCAGATAAAGCGGGTAGTTCCACGGCACGATCACTCCCACCACGCCCAGCGGTTGGTAAACGACTTTGGCTGACGCAGGCTGAAATGCCATGCCAACGCTGCGCCGGGAGCTCCGCATCCACTTTCTCAGATGACGGCGTGCGTAATGGATGTTGTGTAGGCTGGGCATCAACTCGGCGAGCAATGTCTCGTCGGCGCTGCGATGGCTGAAGTCGGCGCTGATCGCCTCGATGATGGCCTGGCGCTCGTCGCTGAGCAGCTGTCGCAAACTGTCGAGCCATTGTTGGCGCTGCCCGGCGACGGGCATCGGGTTTGCCGCAAAGGCCTGACGCTGCATGTCGAAGATTCGTTCGAGATCACTCTGTGGGGGCGGGGCATCGTCTGGCAGGGGCAAGCGTACGGATTCGACAGGCATCGCTGCAGTTCCTTCTTGAAGTTATAGGGTGGTTTTAGAGTCATTACTCTATAAAGTCAAATGACCTACCGGGTTTCGTGAAATCAGCGGTGGTCTGCTTGCACAGCGCAAGGCCGCGGGCCAGACTGCCTGCGTCGATCTATTACGGTCGCTTCGCAACACCTGACATGGAGTCTCAATGCGCACGGATTACCTGGCCTTCTTCTTTTCTCTTTTCCTCTCGCGGCTGGCCGACCAGATTCTGTTGTTTCTCGTGCCGCTGATCGTCTTCCAAACCACCAACAGCGCGTCCTGGGCGGGGCTGGCATTTTTTGTCGAGACGCTGCCGCGCTTTCTTGCGTTTCCGCTGTGCGGAGCTCTGTGCGACAGGTTTGCGCCGATCCGCCTGCTACATATCAGCCAGATGTACCGCGCTGCGGTTTGCGCAGGGGCGATGGCGTTGTACGTCGTCTTCGGCGGTATTTTCTGGCTGGTGCTGCTTTCGGCCATCTGCGGCGTACTGACGACTCAGGGCATCATGGCGCGGGAAGTGGTGATGCCGCATATCTTCAAGGATTATCGATACGGCAAGACACTGTCGTACTCGCAGATCGCCGACCAGACCGGCCTTGTGCTCGGGCCGTTGCTGGCGGCGCTTTCGCTGGAAGTCTGCCCGTGGCCGGGAGTGGTCATAGGGGCGGCGCTGCTGTTCGTGCTGGCGGACCTTGCGATGCGTGAATGGCAGCGCTCCAGCCATGTCGTACTGCAAACCTTCGAGCAGCATCGCGACGTCTGGATACAGCCATTGCGTATCGCGTTCGGCCATATCCGTCGTTGCGCCGAGTTGAAGAAAATCATCTGCCTGGCAGTGGGCGTCAATCTCATCGTGGGTGTGACGCTCGCCAGTTCGGCGGCGATGGTCATCGGCTCGTTCGGCGAAAGCAAAGACTTCTACGCGGCGCTTCAGGCGTCCGGTGCGCTGGTGACCATTGCCATTCTGTTCGGGCTCGCGCGTGTCAGCCTGCCATTGTCCGTACTGGGGCGGGTGTCGTATTGCGCAATCACCCTCGGCGCCTTGGTCACAGCTTCCGGCGCGGCTTCAGAAGTCTATCTCGTGGGCTTTCTGCTCGTGGTCGGTTTCGACAAGATGTTCAATGTCTACATGCGCACCATTCGTCAGCGAGTGATTCCGCTGCGCGACTTCGGCAAGACGGTTGGCGTGATCACGCTGCTGAACAACCTGTCGCAACCGCTGGCCGGGCTGTTGGTCGGGGTTCTGGCGGCGTCGATGGGATTGCGCGGGGTCATTCTTCTGCTGGCGCTGGCTGCCGGTTTGATCGGCGTTGCTGTGGCGGTGTTCGGTCGAGCCAGCGTTCATGAGTCCGTCGAGTCGTGAAGATTGCCCCGCATGCCGACGCTTGCGTTAAGATCCAGCACATTCCCGTTACGTCCGTACCTTCGAGTCGAGCATGGCGCCGCGCATAAAAACTCTACGCATCAAGACCCGCGAACGCATCGTGCAGAGCAGCCTGGAGCTGTTCAACCAACAGGGCGAGCGCAGCGTCAGCACCAATCACATCGCCGCGCACATGGAAATCTCGCCGGGCAACCTGTACTACCACTTCCCCAACAAGCAGGCGATCATCGCCGAGCTGTTCACAGAATACGAAACCCTGGTCGACAGTTTTTTGCACCCGCCCAAGGGGCGTCTTCCCGATGTCGCCGACAAGCGCCATTACCTGATGGCGCTGCTTGATGGCATGTGGCGCTATCGGTTTCTGCATCGCGATCTTGAGCATCTGCTCGACGCCGATCCGGAACTGGCCGATCGCTACAGGCGTTTCTCCCAGCACTGCCTGATCAAAGCCATGGCGATTTATGGCGGGTTTGTCGAGGCGGGCATTCTGGATATGGACAAGGTGCAGATCGAGTCGCTGACCCTCAATGCCTGGATCATTCTGACGTCTTGGGTGCGTTTCCTCTGTACGACCCGGGAAAACGCCACGCATCTGAACGAAGATGCCATCCGTCGCGGGGTGTATCAGGTACTGATGCTGGAAATGGCGTACGTCACGCCAGAGGCTCGGGATGCCGTGCATGCACTATGCGCAGAGTTTTATGTGCCGTTGAACAAGGCACTGGAAGACGCGGGCTGAGCCGCGTTCACCCAATTACATCGACTGTCTTATAGCCACTTTCACTGTCTGCAGGAGCCCGTCATGTCCATCGCGCAATTGATCAGCCCGCAACAACTGGCCGAGCGCCTACAACGGCCGGGGCTTGTGATTCTCGATTGTCGTTCTTCCCTTGATGATGTGGACTACGGGCAGCGCAGCTATGCTGAGGGCCACATTGAGGGGTCGTCCTACGCCGACTTGGTCAATGACCTCAGCGGGCCGATCACCAAGGGGGTGACAGGCCGCCATCCCTTGCCCGATCCACAAACGCTGCTCGAGCGGCTGCGCTTCTGGGGCGTCAACAGCGACAGCGAAATCGTGCTTTATGACGACGGTCCTGGCGCTTATGCCGCTCGCGCATGGTGGCTGCTGGCCTGGCTGGGCAAGCGCGAAGGCGTGTATGTACTCGATGGCGGGCTGAAGGCCTGGCACGCAGCAGGCTTACCGCTGAGCCTTGATCCGCCTCAGCATGCAGAGGGGACGTTCCAGGGTACGCCGGACGATTCGCTGGTGTTGACAGCGGACGACCTGCAGGCCCGACTGGGACAACCTGATATGACCCTGATCGACGCCCGAGCGGCTGCGCGTTTTCGCGGTGAAGTCGAACCTATCGACCCGATTGCAGGGCACATCCCTGGTGCGCAGTGCGCCGCTTTCACCGACAACCTTGGCCCTGACGGGCGTTTTCTGCCTGAAGAGCAGCTAAAAAAGCGGTTTGCCGAAACGCTGAACGGCCGCGCTCCCGAGCAACTGGTTGCCTATTGCGGCTCCGGTGTCACGGCCTGCCACAACCTGTTCGCCCTGTGTCTGGCGGGTTATCCACTGGGCGGCTTGTATGCGGGGTCGTGGAGCGAGTGGATCAACGATCCAGAACGTGGAGTAGCTACGGGGGATTGAATTGGCTGAGTCGGGCGCTGCGCCTGAAGCGTTACCCTGTCCAGTAACAGTCCGGCTTGCCGGCGGTGGCGGTTCGAATTGGATACCGCTGGCAAGCCGGACCGCTACAGCGCGTCGAAACAGGCGGTCAGATCTGCCCCATCATCCACCGCAACAGGAAGAACACCGCCAGCCCTCCGCCAATGGTCGCCAGCAGGTTGCGACTGAATGCTGCGATTCCGATCGCTGCAATCCCGGCCAGCAGATAGGCGTTATCGAACGAGAGCTGCCAATGCTGGCCATCGGGCAATAGCATTCCCGGCACCACGATGGCGGTCAGCACTGCTGTCGGCACGTAATGCAGCCCTTGGCGCACGACAGGCGCAAAGCGCAAGTTCGGCCAGGCGAACAGGCTGTAACGCATCAGGAATGTGATCGCGGTCATCCCCAGAATCAGCCACCAATAACTCACGAGTGCATCTCCTTGCCCGACGCGTCTTGGGGATGGGGTGATTGCCGACGTTCGAGCAGAACGCCTACTGCAATGCCGCTGAATGCTGCCGCCATCAGGCCCAGCTTGTAAGGCAGTGACCAGGTCATGAGGGCCACTGCGCCCGCTGCGAGTGCCGCTGCGATTTGGGGCTGATTACGCAACAACGGCACGACGATGCCGATGAAGGTCGCGAGCATGGCGAATTCCAGCCCCCAACTGGCCATGTCCGGCACGGCCTGGCCGAACAGCACGCCAACCAGCGAACTGCCCACCCAGCAGGTATACAGCGCGCTTGCCACGCCGAGCCAATACCAGTGAGCGAGGGGTTGACGGCCGTGAACCAGGTAATAGCGCTGGACTACGGCGAAGGTTTCGTCTGTCAGCCAGAATGCCAGCAGCAAACGCCAGCGCTGCGGCAAGCCTTGAACTTGTGGCTGCAGCGTGGCGCTGTACAGCACGTGGCGCAGATTGACGATGAAGGTGGTCAGCAGAATGACCACAGCACTGGCACCCGCGCCCATCAGGCTGATCACGATGAATTGCGCAGAGCCTGCGTAAACGAACATGGACATCCCGACTGCTTGCCACAACGACAAGCCGCCGACACCTGCCAGGGTTCCGAAGATGATGCCGAACGGCGCAATGCCGACCAGCATGGGCACACTGTCGCGAAGGCCGCGAACGTAGAGTTGATTGCGGGACATGGTGTTTCTCCTTATGTCCCGAATGGTAGGCCCGCGATGAAGTGCTGTCTTGAACGATCTTGCAAGGTTTGGCTGCGTCGAACCCGAAATCTGTAGCAGTCTGCTTGCCGGCGGTTGCGATCTCAAAGACGCCGCCGACACGCCTGACGCCTACATCGGAGATCTAGGCAACGGAAGTGTCATTCGCGCCATGCACATCCACCAGCCACTCCGGAATTCGCCGCTCCAGGTAATAGGTCGGTGTTCTGATCGACCCGTCGACAAACCCAACATGACCACCACGTTGTTGCAGGTCGAACACGGTGCCGGGTGACAGTTCGCTGGCATGGGGCAGGCTGTGCTTGAAGACGAAAGGGTCGTCCAGCGATTGCACCAGCAATGTGGGCGTGCGAATGCCGCCAAGGAAGTAGCGGCTTGAGGCACGTCGGTAATAGTCGTGAGCGTCGACAAAACCGTTTAGCGGTGCGGTGACTTTGCCGTCGAATTCCCAGAAGGTTCGCAGGTTATCCAGCGAACCGAGCGCCGCCAGTGTTGCCAGGCCATCGCTCAGCCCCTCATGCTGAAAACGCCGCTGCTTGTCTTTGATGTACCCGACCATCTCGCGCATGAAGTGCCGCTGATAGACCTTGGAAAACCCCAGGCCGATCCGATCGGCGCATTCATCCAGACGAAACGGTACCGACACCGCCGCAGCCCCTTGCAGGTTGCTGTCCAGGCCCGACTCACCCAAATGCTTGAGCAGAATGTTACCGCCCAGCGAATACCCGACGGCGTAAAGCGGTGCCAATGGCCGCGCCGTGCGGATGTGGGCGATGACCGCCGCCAGGTCCTCGCTTGCACCAGAGTGATAACTGCGTGCCAGCAGGTTGGGCTCGCCCGAGCAGCCGCGCCAGTTCAGCGCAACGCTGGTCCAGCCGCGTTTCTCCATGGCCTGTTGCAGGCCCACGACGTAAGGCGAGTTGGACGAGCCCGTAAGCCCATGCAGGACCAGCACCACTGGCACCTCGGCGTCATGCGGGCCGTACCAGTCCATGTCCAGAAAGTCGCCGTCTTCGAGCCACATGCGCTCACGCCGGCGATCCAGGTGAATGGTCCTGCGCCAGAGCGGCCCCCACAGCGTCTGCAAGTGAGGGTTGCCCAGGCCGCTTGCCGGAACGAACGCCCGGCTGTCAGCTGGCGACGACACTGCGTTCCCACAGCGCGTAATACACCTGTCCGGCCTTCTTCTCTCGGTGCAAACGCCAGGTGGCTGGCATGCCGAGAGTCGAGGGCGCGGTTTCGCTTTCGGTGTAGATCCACGCGTCATTGGCCAGCCAGTTGCGTTCTTCCAGCAACGTGCAGGCCGGAATCAGCAGGTTCTGATGGAACGGCGGGTCGAGGAAGATGACGTCGAACTGCTCCGCTGGCTGGGTCTCCAGATAGCGCAGGGCATCGGTGGCGTGGGTCTTGCCGACCGCGCAGCGCAGAGTACCCAGATGCTCGCGCAGGCTGGAAATGGCGGCCGAGTTGGTGTCCAGCGCCAGGCCCATGCTGGCGCCACGCGACAGGGCTTCCAGATACAACGCGCCGCTGCCCGCGAACGGATCGAGCACGCGCGCGCCCTCGATATAAGGCGCGAGCCAGTTGAACAGGGTTTCGCGAACCCGGTCCGGCGTCGGGCGCAGGCCCGGGCCGTCAGGGAAACTCAGTCGCCGACTGCGCCATTCGCCGCCGATAATCCGCAATTGGCCAAGGCCTGTGTGGATTTTGTGCCCCTTGTGAATACGCGGCGGCTTTGAAGTCGAGGTCATTAGTGCTCCGGAACGCCAAGCGGTTGCTCGGCGGGTTTATCAGTAGGGGGCGGCAGAGGCTTCTGCGCAACGGTCGGACCGGCGGTCACGATCACCAGCTTGTCAGCGTCCAGATGTTTGTTCATGACCGCCTTGATCTGCTCGACCGTGACGCTCTGGGACTGCGTCATGAAGTCTTCGAGATAGGTCAGAGGCAGATTATAGAAGCCAACGGCGCCCAGTTGGCCAACGATGGCCGAGTTGCTGGCAGTCGAGAGCGGGAAGCTGCCCGCCAGCTCGCGCTTGGCATCGTCGAGTTCTTTCTGGGTCGGACCGTTGGCGAGGAAGTCTCGGGTGATGTCCTTGACCAGCTTCAGGGTATTTTCGCTCAGCTCGGCGCGCGTCTGCAGGCCGATCATGAACGGACCCTGAGCCTGCATCGGGGTAAAACCAGATGAGACGCCGTAGGTCAGGCCGCGTTTCTCGCGGACTTCAGTCATGAGGCGGCTGCCGAAGCCACCGCCGCCAAGGATCGAGTTGCCCAACGACAACGCCGCGTAGTCGGGATCAGCGCGGTCGATGCCCAGTTCCGCCAGCATCAGGTGAGTCTGTTTGGAGGGAAACTCGATGTGGGTTTCACCGGGCTTGGGCTCGCTCGGCGCGACTGTTTTAGCCAGTGCCGGACCTTTCGGCAACGAGGCCGATACCTGAGCGGCTACCGCTTCTGCTTCCGGACGGGACAAGTCGCCGACCATGGCAATGACCGCGTTACCGGCCGCGTAGGCTTTGGCGTGGAACGCTTTCAATTGAGCCAGAGTAATCGGTGTGATGCTTTTCGCGGTGCCCATGCTCGGGTGCGCATAGGGGTGATCGCCATACAGACGCTTGAACAGTTCATCGCCTGCCAGTTTGCCGGGGTTCTGCTTCTGATATTCGAAGCTGGCCATCAGCTGATTCTTGATCCGCGCCAGCGAGTCGGCAGGGAAGGTCGGTTTGCCAACCACCTCAGAGAACAGCTTCAAGGCAGGCTCACGCTTGTCGGCGGCACTCAGGCTGCGCAGCGAGGCGATGGCCATGTCGCGATAAGAGCCGTTGCCGAAGTCTGCGCCCAACCCCTCGAAACCTTCGGCGATGGCGCTGACGTCCTTCCCTTTGACGCCTTCATTGAGCATGGCATTGGTGATCAGCGCGATGCCGGGCGTGGCGCCATCTTGGCTGCTGCCTGCGGCGAACAGCAGGCGCATGTCGAACATCGGCAGCTCGTGGGCTTCGACGAACAGTACGCGAGCACCTTCGGCAGTATTCCACGACTGGATGTTCAGCGTGCGCCGCGCGGGTGCCTTGCCGTTGAGCTCTTTGAGCGACTCAAGAGCGGTGGCGGCTTTATCAATAGCCTTGGGGGCTTCGGCGGGTGTGTCAGCCATCGCCGAGGCGCTGCCGAGCAGGCCGAGGGTCACCGCCAGTAGCAGTGAGTGGGCCCGCGTTCGCGCAAAGCCTGTTTCGTTGCGCTTAGTCATGAGCTTTCTCCTCAGGCAAAACGTGCGCAACGGCGAGGCGTTCGCGGGTGAAATAGGTACGTGCAGCTTTCTGGATGTCTTCCGGGGTCACGCTTTGCAGTGCCGCCAGTTCGCCGTCGATCAGTCTCCAGGACAGGCCGACGGTTTCCAGTTCGCCGATGGTGCTGGCCTGGCTGGTGATGGAGTCGCGTTCGTAGACCAGACCGGCAATGACCTGAGCGCGAACCCGTTCAAGCTCTTCCTTGGTCGGGGGCTTGGTTTTCAGTTCGTCCAGCAGTCGCCAGATCCCGGCTTCGGTGTCGGCCAGGGTTTTCTTCTTCTGCTGGTTCGGGGTGGCGCTGATGGTGAACAGGCTGTCGCCACGGGCATAGGCGTCATAGTCCGACGATGCCCCGGTCACCAGTTCTTCGCCACGTTCGAGGCGGGTCGGGATGCGCGCGCTGTAGCCGCCGTCTAGCAAGGCTGAAATCAGGCGCAATGCATTCACCGATTGTGGATCGGTCGCGGTGGACAGGCTCGGCACGTTGAAACCGTACATCAAGCTCGGCATCTGGGTGGCGACATGCACGGTGATCTGACGCAAACCGGGCTCTGGCAACTCCAGCGGTTTTTTCGATGGCGGGACGTCGCGGCGCGGGATCGGCCCGAAGAAGCGTTCGGCCAACGCCTTCACTTCGTCGGGTTTCACGTCGCCGACCACTACCAGAGTCGCGTTGTTCGGCACGTACCAGGATTCGTACCAGTGGCGCAGCTCTTCGACCTTCATGCGGTCGAGGTCGGCCATCCAGCCGATGGTCGGCGTGTGATAACCGCTGGCCGGGTAGGCAATGGCCTTGAAGCGCTCGTACGCCTTGGCGTTGGGCTTGTCGTCGGTGCGCAGGCGGCGTTCTTCCTTGATGACTTCGATTTCCCGGGCGAATTCTTCAGGCGGCAGCTTCAAGGTCGCCATGCGGTCCGCTTCGAGTTCGAACGCCACGCTCAGGCGATCCCGGGCCAATACCTGGTAATAGGCGGTGTAGTCGTCGCTGGTGAAGGCGTTCTCTTCAGCGCCCAGATCGCGCAGTATCAATGACGCTTCGCCAGGGCCGGCCTTGGAGCTGCCCTTGAACATCATGTGCTCGAGCGCGTGGGAAAGGCCGGTCTGGCCGGGCGTCTCGTAGCTGGAGCCGACCTTGTACCAGACCTGCGAAACCACCACTGGGGCGCGATGATCTTCGCGCACAACGACTTTCATGCCGTTGTCCAGCGTGAATTCGGAAGTGGGTTGTGGGTCGGCGGCGTTGGCTGCGAGGGGCAAACAGAGTGTGCCGAGCAGCAGGCCTGCGGCACAGCGGGCGAGAGCATTCATTCGTAATTTGAACCTTCGAGGCGGCCTGCTTGAACTTAGCGTCGGCGGGCGCGGGGGTTAGGGCGTATCATCACATATTTCCGCCGCCGCGCCGGAGCTTGAGATTACGCAGGGCAAGGCGCGAGGAGTGTGGTTTGGTCATTCCAAACGAACGACGAGCACCGCCGCCCTGCGTAATCTCAGCCCCGGCCCTCCGGGTTGTCGCCTAAAAGCGCGCCCTACTGCGTTGAAGGCCTTGGCAAGGAAACGCACATTCCCAGCGGCCTGCGCCTTGTCTGGCGCGCTTTTAGGCGGCAACGCGGCGGTGGAAATATGTGATGACACGCCCTAGGATAGCGGCCAGTTTGCTCGACGACCATGGCTACGACGTAGGACTCTTCGTCTGATGCCGGGAGGCGATGCTTAAATGGCGTAAACGGCAGAGCCCTCGATGAACAAGCGGGCTCGATTACAGTCTGTTTCGCATTGACAGAATTTTTCAGAGGCGCCGCTCTGGCGCGTCGCTACCTTGAGATAGCCGTCCTCCATGTTTGGTTCCAACGACGACAAGAAGACCCCAGCCCCTGCTGGCGAGAAAAAAGGCCTGTTCGGATGGCTGCGCAAAAAGCCGCAGGAAACCGTCTCCGAACAGCCGCAAGACTTACCTGCAGCAGCGCCCGAGCCTGTCGTCGAGACGACGCCCGTTGTAGCTGAGCCGCAGATCGCTCCCGCTATTGCCGCAGATGAGGCGGAGCCCATCGTCGCTCAGCAGCCCGCGCCGATTGGCGTGCAGGCTGATGCCGAGCCGTGGCTGAAACTGCCGGTCGCTGAAGAGCCGGTCGCCCTGACCCCAGAAAGCGAGCCGCATGTAACCCCGGACATTCCGACCTACACCGCGTCTCACGTGCAGTCAGAAGTGACCATTCCCCAGCCGCCGGCGCAGCCAGCGGGTGTCGACACCACCTCATTCGAAGTGCCGCTATCCATCGAGCCGATCCCGGTTGCGCTGCCTGATCCGGTCGCAGGTAACGATCTTCCTGCACTTTCGCAGCCGTCCCCGATCATTCCGCCCCCAGCCGTGGCGCCGGTAGTCGTTCCCGTCGACGCTGTTGTCGAAACGCCAGAGACCTCTGCGGAATCAGTAGTGGCGCCAGTCGAGCCAAAGCAGCCCGGCTTCTTCGCTCGCCTCAAGCAGGGTCTGTCCAAGACCAGCGCCAGCCTCGGCGAAGGCATGGCGAGTCTGTTCCTTGGCAAGAAAGCCATCGACGACGACATGCTCGAAGAGCTGGAAACCCGGCTGTTGACCGCCGACGTCGGTGTCGAGGCAACTTCGCTGATCGTGCGTAACTTGACGCAAAAAGTGGCGCGTAAACAGCTGACAGACAGCGATGCGTTGTACAAGTCGCTGCAGAACGAACTCACTGAAATGCTCAAGCCGGTGGAAGCGCCGCTGGTGATCGGCACTGAGCACAAGCCCTTTGTTATTCTGGTGGTGGGCGTCAACGGTGCCGGCAAGACCACTACCATTGGCAAACTGGCGAAGAAGCTTCAGCTGGAAGGCAAGAAAGTCATGCTGGCGGCGGGTGACACGTTCCGTGCTGCCGCGGTCGAGCAATTGCAGGTCTGGGGTGAGCGCAACAAGATCCCGGTTATTGCCCAGCACACTGGCGCCGATTCTGCGTCGGTGATCTTCGATGCCGTGCAAGCCGCCAAGGCCCGTGGCATCGATGTGCTGATCGCCGACACCGCCGGTCGCCTGCACACCAAAGACAACCTGATGGAAGAGCTGAAGAAGGTTCGCCGCGTTATCGGCAAGCTGGATGAACACGCGCCTCATGAGGTGCTGCTGGTGCTTGACGCCGGCACTGGTCAAAACGCGATCAATCAGGCCAAACAGTTCAACCAGACGGTCCAGTTGACCGGGCTGGCGCTGACCAAGCTCGACGGCACGGCCAAGGGCGGGGTGATCTTCGCGCTGGCCAAGCAGTTCGGGCTGCCGATCCGTTACATCGGCGTCGGTGAAAGCATCGACGATTTGCGGACTTTCGAGGCTGAACCCTTTGTTCAGGCCCTTTTCGCCGAGCGGGAGCGCACATGATTCGTTTCGAACAGGTCGGTAAACGCTATCCGAACGGACACGTCGGCTTGCATGAGCTGAGCTTTCGAGTGCGTCGTGGAGAGTTTTTGTTCGTGACCGGCCACTCCGGGGCCGGCAAAAGTACCTTGCTCCGTCTGCTGCTGGCCATGGAACGCCCAACCACTGGCAAACTGCTGCTCGCCGGCCAGGATCTGGGACAGATCAGCACCGCTCAGATCCCGTTCCTGCGCCGGCAGATCGGTGTCGTGTTCCAGAACCACCAGTTGCTGTTCGATCGCACGGTGTTCAATAACGTCGCCTTGCCGCTGCAGATCCTCGGGCTGTCCAAGGCTGAAGTGACCAAGCGTGTCGACTCCGCGCTGGAGCGTGTGGCGTTGTCCGACAAGGCCGAGCTCTACCCCGGCGACCTGTCTACCGGCCAGCAGCAACGTGTAGGTATCGCTCGCGCCATCGTTCACCGCCCGGCTTTGCTGCTAGCGGACGAGCCGACCGGTAACCTCGATCCACGTTTGGCAGCTGAAATCATGGGTGTCTTTGAAGATATCAATCGGCTGGGCACCAGCGTGCTCATTGCCAGTCACGATTTGGCGCTGATTGCGCGCATGCGTCATCGCATGCTGACCCTGCAACGCGGCCGACTGATCGGTGATGGGGAGGCCGGAGTATGAGTGCCACCCGCAGCCCTAAAGTTTCCGAGCGCGTGGCCCCGAAGGCCACCGAACCGGGCCCGCAAAAGAAAAAGAAACACGATGATGACGATGGCCCAAGCTTCGGCATGCTGTTCAATGCCTGGGTCGAAGCGCACCGTTCCAGCCTGCTGGACAGCCTGCGCCGTTTGGGGAAACAACCGATTGGCAGCTTTTTCACCTGTCTGGTGATGGCGGTGGCCTTGAGCCTGCCCATGGGCTTGTCGTTGCTGCTGAGCAACGTCGAGCGGCTGGGTGGGTCGTGGCAGCGTGCCGCGCAAATCTCTCTATATTTGCAACTGGATGCTTCAGCGACCGAGGGTGAGAGCCTGGTCGGGCAGATCAAGGCAATGCCGGGCGTCGCCGAAGCTGAGTACATCAGCCGCGATCAGGCGCTGAACGAGTTCCAACAGCAATCGGGTCTGGGCGAGGCGCTCAAGGAGTTGCCCGAAAACCCCCTCCCGGGCGTAGTGCTCGTCACCCCTCAGGAAGTTGACAAAGCTGCGCTGGAGGCATTACGTACGCGTCTCGCTGAATTGCCGAAAGTCCAACAGGCTCAGCTGGACCTGGTCTGGGTCGAGCGTCTGGCGGCCATTCTCAAGCTGGGTGATCGCTTCGTGTTCGGTCTGACGGTGTTGCTGGTGGTGGCGCTGCTGCTGGTGATCGGCAATACCATCCGTCTGCACATTGAGAACCGTCGCACCGAGATCGAAGTCATCAAGTTGGTGGGTGGCACAGACAGCTACGTGCGCAGGCCCTTCCTTTATATGGGCGCGCTGTACGGGTTTGGCGCGGGGGTTCTATCCTGGGGCGTGCTGGCCTTCGGTCTGGACTGGCTGAACGAGGCCGTGGTCCGCCTGGCCGGGCTGTACGGCAGCAACTTCTCCCTGGCGGGTGTGCCGATGGCCGATGGTCTGTCGCTCTTGCTTGGGGCGGTGTTGTTGGGGTATATCGGTGCGTGGATTGCAGTCGCACGCCATTTGAGAGAGTTGGCACCTCGTTGAGTTTTAATGTTCGGATAATTTTTGTAGCGTAAATTTTGTTTCATCTATTGACTTTTCAGCTAAGGGAACTTGTTTAGCGGTTCCCGGTCAATTTCGCAGTGCTGAACTGCACGAGTCATGTGTCGGAGGTTTTTTCGTATGACCAATTCTTTGCAACCTGCTTATGCTCTGGTTCCGGGTGCAAACCTGGAAGCCTATGTGCACACGGTAAACAGCATTCCGCTGCTGACGCCGGAGCAGGAGCGTGAACTGGCCGAGAGTCTCTATTACGAGCAGGATCTAGGGGCGGCTCGGCAGATGGTGCTCGCCCACCTGCGTTTTGTCGTGCATATCGCACGCAGTTATTCCGGTTACGGCCTGGCGCAGGCTGACCTGATCCAGGAAGGTAACGTCGGTCTGATGAAGGCCGTGAAGCGTTTCAACCCAGAAATGGGCGTTCGTCTGGTGTCGTTTGCTGTGCACTGGATCAAGGCCGAGATTCACGAGTTCATCCTGCGCAACTGGCGCATCGTGAAAGTCGCCACCACCAAGGCTCAGCGCAAATTGTTCTTCAACCTGCGCAGCCAGAAGAAGCGTCTGGCCTGGCTGAACAACGAAGAAGTGCATCGCGTGGCTGAAAGCCTGGGCGTCGAACCCCGCGAAGTGCGTGAGATGGAAAGCCGCCTGACCGGTCACGACATGGCGTTCGATCCTGCTGCTGAAGCGGACGACGACAGCGCGTTCCAGTCCCCGGCCAACTATCTGGAAGACCATCGTTACGATCCGGCGCGTCAGCTGGAAGATTCCGACTGGACCGACAGCTCTACGGCCAACCTGCACGAAGCGCTGAACGTGCTCGACGAGCGTAGCCGCGACATCCTCTACCAGCGCTGGCTGGCAGAAGAAAAAGCAACGCTGCACGACCTGGCCGAGAAGTACAAAGTCTCCGCCGAGCGTATCCGCCAGCTCGAAAAGAGCGCGATGAATAAGCTCAAGCTGTCGATCGCCGCCTAAGCGAGAAGCCGAAACAAAAAACGCCCCGAGATGATCGGGGCGTTTTTGTTTGCGGGCCGCAATGTCGAGTCTTCCGTAGCAGTGATCAGGCAGTACTCACCACTCCCGCCGATGATTGATACCCGTCAGGTAATCATCTCCGCCCAACTGCCGCATCTGCTGGCGAATCCACCCTGCCCGGCGTGAAACGTAGCTGCTGGGATGACTGGCGCTCCATTCGCGGGGATTGGGCAGAACCGCTGCGAGGTAGCTGGCCTGTTGCGTCGAGAGTTGGCTGGCGTTGATGTGGAAGTGATGCTGCGCTGCGGCCTGAGCGCCGAACACGCCGTCGTCCCATTCGACGCTGTTGACGTAGACCTCGAGAATCCTTTGCTTGGACCAGAACACCTCGATCAGTGCGGTGAACCACGCTTCCAGCCCTTTGCGGAAGTAGCTGCGGCCGGACCACAGAAAGAGGTTTTTCGAGACCTGCTGGCTCAGCGTACTGGCACCGCGAATCGAACCGCCGCGTTCGTTGTGAACCAGTGCGGCCTGAATGGCGTCGATATCGAAACCCCAGTGCTCGGCGAATTTCTGGTCTTCACCGGCAATGACCGCGACTTTCAGGTCATCGGAGATCTTTTCCCATGGCTCCCAGTCGCGTTGCAGGTCGATGGGCTGGCCGTCGAACCAGGATTCGATTTTGCGCTCGACCATCAACGCCGTGAACGGCGGAGGTACCCAGCGCAAGATCAAAACCAGCACGACACTTGCCGCTGCGAACCAGAGCAGGCCTTTGGCGATACGACGAAGGAGGAAACGCAGCATAGAGATGGCTTGGCCGAACCCGTTGAGCGGGCCATTATACAGACCACGCGCCATTGAACGACTTTGCCTGGAGTTGCACATGTTTCGAACGTTTCTGATGTTGGCTGCTTTCTTCGGCTTTACCGGTGTGGCCCTTGGCGCGTTTGCGGCGCATGGCCTGAAAAACCGGCTCACCCCTGAATATCTGGCGATCTTCCACACCGGCGTGCTTTATCAGCTGATTCACGCTTTGGCGATCTTCGGCGTGGCGATCCTGGCGACGCAGATTCAGGGGCGATTGGTCAGCTACGCCGGTATTGCCTTCACCCTCGGCATTCTGCTGTTCTCGGGCAGCCTCTATTTGCTGACGCTGACGGGTGTCAGCAAACTGGGCATCATCACGCCGATTGGCGGCCTGTGCTTCCTGATCGGCTGGTTCATTCTCGGCTGGACGGCTTGGCGGCTCGGCCTCGACACGCTGTAACTCAAACCTGACCCGCAAGTCCGGGTTGAGACGAATGGCACGCCTTTGCCTTGGTCATACCGGCTGATCGGGCTAGAATGCTCGCCCCCTAAAATGATGGCTGCCATTCGCATGCGCATTCAGTTGAACGGTGAATCCTTTGAACTGCCCGACGGCGAGACCGTTGCGGCGTTGCTGACCCGTCTGGATCTGGCCGGGCGTCGAATCGCCGTCGAGCTCAATCTGGATATCGTCCCGCGCAGCCAGCATGAGGCCACGACGCTGAGCGAAGGCGATCAGGTCGAAGTGGTGCATGCCATCGGCGGCGGCTAGTCGTTCACTGCCGACCGGCACTGCGTCCCGATCCAGAAAGAACTGCAAGAACCTCAACCGTAAAGAGGATTTCCGATGAGCAATGTTCGTAGCGACAAGCCGTTTACAGTGGCCGGTCGTACTTTCCAGTCGCGCCTGTTGGTCGGCACTGGCAAGTACAAGGATATGGAAGAAACCCGCCTGGCCATCGAAGCCTCGGGCGCCGAGATCGTGACTGTCGCAGTGCGCCGGACCAACCTGGGTCAGAACCCGGGCGAACCGAACCTGCTCGACATACTGCCGCCGGACCGTTACACCATCCTGCCGAACACTGCCGGTTGCTACGATGCCATCGAGGCTGTGCGTACCTGTCGTCTGGCTCGCGAACTGCTGGACGGCCACAACCTGGTCAAGCTGGAAGTGCTGGCCGACCAGAAGACCCTGTTCCCCAACGTGATCGAAACCCTCAAGGCCGCTGAAACACTGGTCAAGGACGGCTTCGACGTGATGGTTTACACCAGCGATGACCCCATCATCGCCCGCCAGCTGGCAGAAATCGGCTGCTGTGCGGTCATGCCGCTGGCAGGTCTTATCGGTACCGGCCTGGGGATCTGCAACCCGTACAACCTGCAGATCATCCTTGAAGAATCGAAAGTGCCAGTGCTGGTCGATGCCGGTGTCGGTACTGCTTCCGACGCCACCATCGCCATGGAGCTGGGCTGCGAAGCGGTGCTGATGAACTCGGCCATTGCTCACGCGCAGCAACCGGTGCTCATGGCCGAAGCCATGAAACACGCCATCCTGGCAGGCCGCATGGCTTTCCTGGCTGGCCGCATGCAGAAAAAACTCTATGCCAGCGCATCCTCGCCGCTGGACGGTCTGATCAAGTAAGAGCCTGTTGATGATTGATTCGCAAAAGCCCGATGCACTTCCGGACGACGAAGTGATGAACGACGAAGACGGTAGAGAGCAGGGCGATGACAGCCATCATCGGCGCATCAAGAGCTTCGTGATGCGCGCCGGTCGCATGACCGAAGGCCAGCAACGTGGTCTTGATCAGGGCAAGCCGCTGTTCGTGCTGCCGCTAGCCGATGAGCCGGTCGACTTCGACAAGGTGTTCGGCCGTTCCGCGCCGCGCACTCTGGAAATCGGCTTCGGCATGGGTCACTCACTGCTGGAGATGGCAGCGGCGGCGCCTGAACAGGATTTCATCGGTGTTGAAGTGCATCGCCCCGGCGTCGGCGCGCTGCTCAATGGCGTGCTGACTCAGGGCCTGACCAACGTGCGGGTCTACGATTGCGACGCGATCGAAGTGCTCAACCGTTGCATCGCCGACAACAGCCTGGATCGCCTGATGCTGTTCTTCCCGGATCCGTGGCACAAGGCGCGTCATCACAAGCGCCGTATCGTCCAGGCTGAATTTGCAGCGCTGGTGCTCAGCAAACTCAAGCCTGGCGGCATTCTGCACATGGCCACCGATTGGGAACCGTATGCCGAATACATGCTGGAAGTGATGAGCGTCGCGCCGGGTTATCGCAACCTGGCCGAAGACGGCAAATGCGTTCCGCGCCCTGCGGAGCGCCCGATCACCAAGTTCGAACGCCGTGGCGAGCGTCTGGGTCATGGTGTATGGGACCTGAAGTTCGAAAAGCTGGCTTGAGCTGACAATCTGTTCCCCTGCGAGGGGCTACCGGCGATACGGTAGCTCCCTTGCAACGACTCCCGCCTCCGTCAGCGTGTCGGGCTTGTTCTGAAAGCCGAACCCATCTCGATCCTTACTGATAGCGATCCGGCCCACAAGCCCATCAGAAGCGTCCGACATCGCCCTTCAAAACCCGTCGTTATAGTCCCGCCGTTGCACACATCTAAACGGATAACGGGGATAAATTATGAAGAAGTTCTGGCAGATGGCTGCGGTTATGACGCTGATCGCGACCACCAGTGGCTGTGTCAGTTACAACATGAGCCAACCGGTGGCATCGCTCTCGGGCGACGTGAAAACCGATCTCAAGGCTGATGTGAAAGTGGGCGAGGTCATCAGCGGCGAGTCCTCTACCAACGTGCTGTTTGGTTGGTTGAACATCGGTGGCGACAACCAGTTTGCCGACGGTGTTTCCTATGGCGGCGCAAGTGGTGGCGGCATCGGCCTGCCCCTGCCGGACCCCGTTTCCAGCGCCAAGGCAGCCGCGGCCTACAAGGCCGTCAAGTCGTCGGGCTCGGACCTGATCGTAGCACCGCGCTACGAAGTGACCGTCAATGACTACTTCATCTTCAAGCAGGTGAACGTCAAGGTCACGGGCAACAAGGGCAGTATCCAGAGCATTCGGTGATCACCGTTCCACCCTCATGCCCATGGGGGTGGAAGCGAGGTATGTGCCTGGTTCGGCATTCCGGTTTGCTGTCCGCGGCGATCTTACGATTGCTCCCGCCGGCAAGCCGGGCTGCTACAGAAGAAACAGGACGAATCACTTCCTGTCTGCGACGACCCCGATCAACACCAGCACCACCAACAATACTGGCGCCAGGCTGTAGTTGTTGAACTGGCTCAGGCCGCGCACCACCCAGGGCGTGGCGTAGATCAGCGCTGCACCGCTGCCGATGGTGCACAGCAGCGCCATGACCGGTACGCGCAAGGCACCGGCAAAGCTGCTCAGGCGACCTTCGATCCAGCCTTTGATGTCTGCGCCGAACAGGATCAGCAGACAGCCCACCAGTGCCAAAGCGATTTCCGAAAGGTTGCTGCGACTCCAGCGCGAAACGGTGGCCAACAGGTCGAGTACGAGGTCCATTCAGTGTCCCTAGCGTTAAGCCTTAAAGAAGAAAGTACTGCAGCAGGTCGTTGAGGAACAATTGACCACGAGCAGTGGCGACCAGGCGCGTCGCATCGGCTTCCAGCAAGCCGCGCTGTTCGGCTTGCTGACGTGCGCTGGCGAGCGAGTCGACGCTTAGACCGGTGCGCCGCTGAAATAATGCAGCGTCCACGCCTTTTGTCAGGCGCAGGGCGTTCATCAGGAATTCAAAGGGCATTTCATCCAGCGTCAGTAGCTTCTCGCCAGCCTGATACGACTTCGCTGGATTGAGATAATCCTTGGGCAGTCGAGTCTTCCAGGTCCGCACGATACGGCCATCGGGATGACTGAGCTTGCCGTGTGCGCCGGCGCCAATACCGATGAAGTCACCGAAACTCCAGTAATTCAGGTTATGCCGTGCAGCGCGACCTGGCTGCGCATACGCCGAAACTTCGTATTGTGCGTAGCCGTTTTCGCGCAGCAGCGTCTGACCCGCCTCCTGAATGTCCCAGAGGATGTCGTCTTCCGGCAGCGTCGGTGGCTGATTCCAGAATACGGTGTTGGGTTCGAGGGTCAGCTGGTACCAGGACAAGTGCGTCGGGGCGAGCGCGATGGCCTGACGCAGATCGCCAAGCGCATCGTCCTCAGACTGATCCGGTAGCCCGTGCATCAGATCCAGGTTGAAGTTATCGAAGCCCGCCTGGCGCGCCATGTCGGCGGCGCGCACAGCTTCATCGCCGTTGTGGATCCGTCCCAGGGCTTTGAGCTTGGCTTCCTGAAAGCTCTGGATGCCGATGGACAGGCGATTGATGCCCAGCCCCCGATAGGCACTGAACTTCACCTGTTCGAAGGTGCCAGGGTTCGCCTCCAGCGTGATCTCGATGTCTGGAGCGAAACGAATGCGCTGCTCGACACCTCTGAGCAGCCGCCCTAGCGCCTCGGCGCTGAACAGGCTGGGCGTGCCACCGCCGAAGAAGATCGTGCTCAACTCGCGACCGTAGACGTGGGGCAGGTCTTGGTCCAGATCCGCCAACAGCGCATCGACGTACTCCTGCTCCGGAAGCACAGCACTGGCGGTGTGGGAGTTGAAGTCGCAGTACGGGCATTTGCGCACACACCACGGGATATGGATGTAGAGCGACAGCGGGGGTAGTTCGGGCAAGGCGTTACGCGGCTGCTCCGAGCTGAAACCGGCCGCGCCAAGGATCAGCGGCCGGGTGGTGGAGTCCTGGATCATTGCAAGCCCAGGCGCTGACGCAGAATGCTCATGGCGCGGGCGCGGTGGCTGATCTGGTTTTTGTCGGCCGGGGTCAGCTCGGCACTGGACATATGACGCTCGGGCACCCAGAAGAGAGGGTCGTAGCCGAAACCATGCTCGCCGCTGGCGGCGTTCAGGATGCGGCCGTGCCACAGGCCTTCACAGAGGATAGGAAGCGGGTCGTCGGCATGCCGGACCAGTGCCAGAACGCAGACGAACTGCGCGCCACGCTGCTCCTCGGGCACGTCCTTGAGAGCGTCCAGCAGCTTGGCGTTGTTGGCGGCATCGCCTTTGCCATCAGCGTAGCGAGCCGAATAGATGCCGGGGGCGCCGCCGAGGAAGTCCACGGCAAGGCCGGAATCGTCGGCCAGTGATGGCAGGCCGGAAATACGTGCTGCGTTGCGTGCCTTGAGAATGGCGTTCTCGACGAAGGACAGGCCGGTCTCTTCGGGCTCTACGCTGCTGAACTGGCCGATCGAGCGCAGCTGGACGCTGCCGCCGAGCATGGCCTGAAGTTCTTTGAGTTTGCCGGCGTTGTGGCTGGCCAGTACGAGCTGGGTGAAATTCATTATTGATCCGTGTAAATCTGCTGATTGAAGCTGAGCGTATGGGCGTCGCCGTCGCCTGCCTTCACATCGATGGTGAAGGTGTAGAACTCTGAAGTGTCAGGCGCTACGGCAAACTGGGCGATATAGTTCACCGCACCCTGTTCGCTGATCTGCTTGAAGGTCAGCGGCTTTTTCCGACCGGTAAGGTCCTGCACCGATCCGCTGACGCTGGCCGGTACAGTCTTGCCGCCTTTTATGGCGGTGATATTAATCGCCGCCTGGCCTTTACTGCGAATCAGGCCGGTAGCCTGCGCGACGGACGGTTGCAGGATGCTGGAAGCGAAGGCGTTGTAGTGAATGGTCAGGTCGCCGAACTGTTCTTGTCGTTCCGGTCTGGCGTTGTCCACGGCCATGACGGGACCCGACAGCGCAAACAGCACGCCCAGCATTACGATCAGACGAGCCATGACATTCTCCTTTGTGGGATTTACACGGCGATCCGGTGGTCCTGCAACGTGGGGCTGCTGACCCGGTAGATGCCGATCTCACCCAACAGATTAGGCCATAGCTTGCTCGCCCAACCATGGCGATGCTGCTGATCCACCGCCAACCGATCAATGACCTTGGCAGACCGACCGCGGCACAGTTCTTCGAAGTCTTCGAAAGTGCAGAAGTGGATATTCGGCGTGTTGTACCAGGTGTACGGCAGGAACTCGGAGACCGGCATCCGGCCCTTGCTCGCCAAGTACCAGCGGCAGCGCCAATGCCCGAAGTTCGGAAAGGTGATGATGCACTGACGGCCGACCCGCAGCATTTCGTCGAGGATCCGGTCAGGGTAGTGAACCGCCTGCAGCGCCTGAGTCATGACCACGACGTCGAAGCTGTTGCTCGCGAAGTTGCCCAGACCTTTGTCCAGGTCTTGCTCGATGACGTTGACGCCGCGCGCCACGCAGCGGGCGATGTTCTCGGCGTCGTTTTCCAGGCCGTAGCCGGTGACTTGTTTGTTGTCCTTCAGCCAGGCCAGCAATTCGCCGTCGCCACAGCCGAGGTCGAGCACGCGGCTGCCTGCCGGTATCCAGTCTTGGATGATTTCCAGGTCGGCTCTCATGGTGTCCTCAGAGTGCAATTCGGTTCATGTAGCTGGTGAACGCCTGCAGGTAGCGCGGGATCGGCATCAGAAAGGCGTCGTGGCCTTGCGGGGCGTCGATCTCCAGATAACAGACGTCCTTCTTGGCGGCCATCAGTGCGTCCACCAGCTCGCGCGAGCGGGCCGGCGAGAAGCGCCAGTCAGTGGTGAACGACATCACGCAGAATCTGGAAGTGACGTGAGCGAAAGTCGCCGCAAGATCGTCGTTGAAGCTGGCTGCCGGGTCGAAGTAATCCAGCGCCTTGGTCATCAACAGATAAGTGTTGGCATCGAAGCGACCGGAGAATTCTTCGCCCTGATAGCGCAGGTAGCTTTCGACCTGAAACTCGACGCTGTGGAAATCGTAGTTGAGGTTTTCGTTCTTCAGTCCGCGGCCGAATTTCTCGCCCATGGAATCATCGGACAGGTAGGTGATATGCCCGACCATGCGCGCCAGCATCAGCCCGCGCTTGGGGATCACGCCCTTTTCCTGGAATGAACCACCGTGGAATTCGGGGTCGGTCAGGATGGCCTGCCGGGCGACTTCGTTGAAGGCAATATTCTGCGCCGATAACTTGGGTGCCGAAGCGATTGCCAGGCAGTGGCGAACGCGATCCGGATAGGTCATGGTCCATTGCAACGCCTGCATGCCGCCGAGACTGCCACCGACGATGGCCGCCCACTGCATGATGCCGAGGTTGTCCGCGAGGCGCGCCTGGCTATGGACCCAGTCTTCGACGGTCAATACCGGGAAGTCGGCGCCGAATGGCTTGCCAGTCTCGGGGTTGACGCTGCTCGGGCCGGTGGAGCCGTTGCAACCGCCGAGGTTGTTGAGGCTGACGACGAAGAACCTGTTGGTGTCGATGGGCTTGCCAGGGCCGATGCAGCTATCCCACCAGCCCGGCTTGCGGTCTTCGGTGCTGTGATAGCCAGCGGCGTGGTGATGGCCGGACAGGGCGTGGCAGATCAGCACCGCGTTGCTCTTGGCGGCGTTGAGCTGACCGTAGGTTTCGTAGATGAGGTCGTAGGCGGCCAGCGAACGGCCACAAGCCAGCGCCAGAGGCTCACTGAAATGCGCCGTTTGCGGCGTGACTAGACCGACAGAATCTTCGGGAAAGACCGTGGACATCGACCCTGCTCTCGCTGAAATGAGGCGTAAGTCTAAAGATCGCGCAGGGTAGCGGCAAGCAAACAACGGGGCAGGTGTGGCGCGGGTGATTTCTCTAGCGGTCCGGCTTGGCGGCGGTGGCGACTCAAAGATCGCTGCCGCCGCCAAGCCGTGCTGCTACAAGGGGGGCGTCGCAGGGTCAGATCAACCGCCACAGCTCCTGCGGCATGCCTGCGTAGGCCGCGAGTTCAGGCATGACGTACGACTGCAGGACCTGGATCGCCAGGAAGGCGAAGATTGGCGAGATGTCCAGACCGCCCAGGTTCGGGATGATACGACGGAATGGCGCCAGGATCGGTTCGCTGATCTGATAGGCCAGTTCGGCGGCTGGGTTATGGGTGCCCGGTGCGATCCACGACACGATCACCATGATGATCATCGCCACCCAGAAAATCTTCAGGAGCAGCGAGGTGATGCCGATGATCGACCACATCAGCAGGTGTGGTACATCGCCGATGGTGCCATAGGTCATCATCAGCACGAAGGCCATCAGCAGCGCCTGAATCACCACCGCCAACAGCAGCGACGAGGTGTCCAGCCCCAGCACGCTCGGAATGATTCGGCGGATAGGTTTGAGCAGCGGCTGAGTAGCGCGCACGGCGAACTGGCAGAGCGGGTTGTAGAAGTTGGCCTTGACGAGTTGCAGCACGAAGCGCAGTAGAACGATGGTCAGGTACAGGCTGATCAGCGTCTGGATGACGAAAATCGTGGCGCCGGTGAGTGCATTCATGAATTGCTCCTTATTTGCCCAGCAGTTCGGCCATTTCGGCCGAGCGGTGTGCCGCAGCGCCGAGCGCCTTTTCTACCATCGCCTCGAAACCGTCCGCCTGGAACGATTTGATCGCGGCCTCCGTGGTGCCCGCAGGCGAAGTCACGCGGCGGCGCAGTTCGGCTGCATCGACATCGCTCTCGGTGGCCATACGGGCTGCGCCCAAGGCAGTCTGCTCGGCCAGTTGCTTGGCGACGTCTGGCGAAAGGCCCAGCTTTACACCTGCGGCAGTCATGGCTTCGATCAACAGGAAGAAATACGCAGGGCCGCTGCCCGAAACGGCAGTCACGGAGTCGATCTGGGTTTCTTCATCGACCCAAAGGGCGATGCCCACGGCCGACAACAGCGTTTCAGCCTGCTGGCGTTGGGCCTGGGTCACTTCGGCGGTGGCGTACAGCCCGCTCACGCCCTGACGCAACAGCGCAGGGGTATTAGGCATGCAGCGCACGATCGGCTGCTCGCCCAGCCAGGCTTTCATGCTGGCGCAGGTGATGCCGGCCGCAATCGAAACCAGCAGTTGGTTCGGCTTGAGGGCTGGCTTGAGCGCTTCGCACACGGCTTTCATCATCTGCGGCTTCACCGCCAGCAGCACCACGTCAGCGCCTTCGATAGCTTCGGCATTGTCGGCAACGACCTTGATACCGTGCTCTTTGGCCACGCGCTCGCGTGTTTCTGCACCAGGATCGCTGGCACGGATCAAATCAGCTTCGACGCCTTGGGCACGCATGCCGCCAATCAGGCTGGCAGCCATGTTTCCGGCGCCGATAAACGCGATACGGGTTTTGCTCATGAACGGTTTCCTGTGAGACGAAGGTTAAGGCTGCCCATAATCGCGGGCGCCAAAGAGGGCAGTGCCGATCCGCACCCAGGTCGCGCCTTGTGCAATGGCGGCTTCCAGGTCGTGGCTCATGCCCATGGAAAGGGTGTCCAGCGGCAGGTTCAGTTGATCTTGCAGGGTACGTACAGCAGCAAAGGCAGCGTTCTGTTCGTCGCTGTCTTCTGTAGGTTCGGGAATTGCCATCAAACCGCGCAATCTCAGATTTGGCAGGGCGCCGATCGCCTGAGCCAGCGCGGGCAGATCTTTGGGTGTGCAGCCTGACTTGCTGGCTTCGCCACTGACGTTGACCTGAATGCAGATGTTCAGCGGGGGCAGATCGGCGGGGCGTTGTTCGGAAAGGCGTTGAGCGATTTTCAGACGATCCACGGAATGTACCCAGGCGAAATTCTCGGCGATGGCGCGAGTCTTGTTTGACTGGATGGGGCCGATGAAATGCCAGATCAAGGGCAGGTCGCTCAATTCGGACTGTTTACCGAGAGCTTCCTGCAGATAATTCTCGCCGAAGTCCCGCAGGCCGGCAGCGTAGGCTTCACGCAGATCGCCTGCCGGTTTGGTCTTGCTCACCGCCAGCAGGCCGACGGAGGCCGGATCACGCTGTACGGCCTGCGCGGCGTTGTTAATTCGCTCTGCGAGCGTTGAAATGTTCTCTGCTATCGTGGACATTGATTTGCGCCAGCAGGGCTAAAGTCTGCGGCATTCTATGTGATGAGGAGCTGTATGGATATTACCGAGCTGCTTGCCTTCAGTGCCAAGCAAGGCGCGTCGGACTTACATCTCTCTGCCGGCTTGCCACCGATGATTCGTGTGGATGGCGACGTGCGGCGGATCAACCTGCCAGCGCTGGATCAGAAAGAGGTCCAGGCGCTCATCTACGACATCATGAACGACAGGCAGCGCAAGGATTTCGAGGAAGATCTGGAAACGGACTTTTCCTTCGAGGTGCCGGGCGTGGCGCGGTTCAGGGTCAACGCGTTCAACCAGAACCGTGGTGCAGGTGCGGTGTTCCGGACCATTCCCTCGAAAGTCCTGAGCATGGAAGAGCTGGGCATGGGGGAAGTGTTTCGCAAGATTACCGACGTCCCGCGCGGGCTGGTGCTGGTGACCGGCCCGACCGGTTCAGGTAAATCGACAACGCTGGCGGCGATGGTCGATTACCTGAACGCCAACAAGCATCACCACATCCTGACCATCGAAGACCCGATCGAATTCGTTCACGAGTCCAAGAAAAGCCTGATCAACCAGCGTGAGGTCCACCGCGACACTCATGGTTTCGCCGAAGCGCTGCGTTCGGCGCTGCGGGAAGACCCGGACGTGATCCTGGTAGGTGAGCTGCGTGACCTGGAGACCATCCGCCTGGCGCTGACTGCCGCGGAAACCGGCCACCTTGTGTTCGGCACGCTGCACACCACATCCGCAGCGAAGAGTATCGACCGGATCGTGGACGTATTCCCGGCTCAGGAAAAATCGATGATTCGTTCGATGCTTTCCGAGTCGCTGCACGCCATTGTGTCCCAGGCGCTGTTGAAGAAAGTTGGCGGCGGCCGAGTGGCGGCGCACGAGATCATGATCGGCACCTCTGCCATCCGTAACCTGATCCGCGAGGACAAGGTGGCGCAGATGTACTCGTCGATTCAAACCGGTGGGGCGTTGGGGATGCAGACGCTGGACATGTGTCTGAAGGACCTGATCAGCAAGGGCCTGATCACGCGGGAAAGCGCTCGCGAGAAAGCCAAGACGCCGGACAACTTCTGATTGCCCAAACAGCAGATGCAAAAAAACCTGTAGCAGTCCGGATTCGCGGTGGTGGCGTCAATAAGATCGCTACCGCTGGCAAGGGCTGCTACAGGTTCATGTCGCGATGCCGCTGATACCGATCAACGCTGCGCGATGCGCACCGTGCCTTTCGGCGTCGGCGCCTGTTTCGGCAGGACGCGCTTGGCAACCACGTAGTGGCTGTCCCAGTACGGCTTCTTCAGCGTGTCGATGGTCACCGACTTGCCACGGCGAGGTGCGTGAACAAAGCGGTCGTCACCCAAGTAAATGGCGACGTGGTTGACCTTGCGGCTCTTGATGTTGAAGAACAGCAAGTCGCCCGGCTTCAGATCCTTGCGGTCGACCTTCTGCCCGTGGCCTTCGGCCATGGCGTTGGAGGTGCGCGGCAGGTCCACTTCGCTCACATCGTTGAACGCGTATTTGACCAGGCCGCTGCAGTCGAAGCCTTTTGTCGGGCTGGTGCCGCCCCAACGATAAGGTGTACCGATTGCATTCACGGCCCGGTTGACCACGTTGTTGCTCTGCCTGGTCCCCATCTGCGAAGACGCGGCGAGGGCAACGGTGTTTTCCGAAATCTTGCGAGAACTGTGGGACTTCTTGCCCTTGGTTACTCGGTTTTTCCTGCTTGAAGTTTCAAGCGGGGTTGCTGTCTCTTCGAGGGCTGCGATTGCTGCGCGTTGAGCGGCAATGTTGCGAGATACGGTTTCCGATGACTCGGATCTGGCAGTAAAACCCGTAAAACTCGAAGGTAGCGTTTGCTCACGATTGGTGGCGTGGGCGGCCAGTGGCATAAATAGGCAAATAGTTAGCCATGTCTTCAAAAATGGACGCATTAGGCAGGGCTCATATTGGTCAGCGCGCAACTTTATAACAGCTTTTTCGACGTTTCCGAGGCCATTTGTCGAACAATTTACTGGTCTCAAGGTCAGTTTCGACGCTCTAACTGTCACATGTCTGTGGCCATCGCCTTGCAGAACAAGGGTTTGCGTGATCGCCCAGAGGTTCAAGCCATACGTCGGAGAGGCACATCAAAGTCACAAAGCTTACGCATATTTTTTTCTATCGTCACAAAAGAGGTAACCAATGAACACCTATCACCCTGACGTTCAACGTCCCGACACCCACAGCAAGGTCATGGGTTATCTGCTGTGGATCGTCGGTTTCACCGGTTCTCACCGCTTCTATTACGGCAAGCCGGTGACCGGCACGATCTGGTTCTTCACGCTGGGTTTGCTGGGGATTGGCTGGCTGATCGACCTGCTTCTGATCCCGTCGATGGATCGCGAAGCCGATCTGAGATTCAACGCGGGCACCACCGATTACAGCGTCGCCTGGGTTTTGCTGACCTTTTTGGGTGTCTTCGGTGTGCACCGGATGTATCAGGGTAAATGGATCACCGGGATCATTTACCTGTTTACCGGCGGGCTGTTCTTCCTGGGCGTTCTGTACGACTTCTGGACGCTGAATGACCAAGTTTCAGTAAAGAACGCGAAGCGTTGATTTCTACTGGTCATCAACTCGCTCCGCTGCCTTGGTGAATGCCTAGCAACGAATGCTTGGACATGGAGCCTGAGGTGCAAATCTACCGCTTGGCGGCGGCTCTGGGTACGCTCGCTCCTACAGATGATGCTCGTTATCCACGGGAGTGAAGCATGCGGTCGCGGCAATCATGAATCAGGCGATAGTGTTTCTCAACCTTAAGCCGAAACAATAGTTTGTTGTTTTTCTGTTCAATCGCGAAAGTGAATATTAACGGGTTATTTAATTTCGAATAAGTCGACTCACTTCGTCGGGAAAGTTCTGCGTTCTTCACGCTATTTGCTATACAGTTCTATACGCCTGGTATGAAATGTTTCAGCAGGCTGAGGTGGTTAATTATTATAGGGAGATTTTTGATATGACTAAGAACGCTGAATATCCTGGGGCACCGGATCCCGAATTCGTTTTTCCTAAGGGCATACCGGGACTTACGTTGGTTCGTCTTAGTGCAGTGCTGGATGACCTCGGTCTCGAGCCTATGCCGACCTTGGTTAAAATCATATCGGTTGCGAACAGTATCGATAGTGCGGGAGAGCCGGATGGAGGACTCTATGTTTGTGGTTACTTCGGGCCCTTTGAAGGGCCTCGAACTCACGACTATTTTATTGTTCGAATCACGTCCGATACCGTTCCCGATCGCGTTTTTGGATTGAAACTTGGGCAGCAAAGTGATGAGCCTTTAGCTCAGCCGGTGTGGCGGTTTATTTCAGATGCAGACAATGGCTTTATTATGTTGGGGGGAGTGGGCACTAAAACGGTGAGTTTCGGGCGCCTCCTGCATGATTGTTCCCCCGATCCTGATTTTGCCAAGCCAAGCGGAGCAGCGAAAAAGAAGGCTCCGAGGCAAGGTTTTCTGCAATGGGATCTGCCGGAGCAATATAGCGGGTCGCTAGCGTCGTGGGGGGGGCCAAAGTTTGCGCTAGCTAAAGATGGTTTTGTCGTTGCAGTCAACGGTACCAGGACTGACTCCCGCACGAGTGGTCTGGTTTATCGAGTTACCAGAGATGGCCGGCTTGTCAATGGCGTGTTCGATTTACTCTCAAACATCGTCGTAGAACCGAATGTGAGTGCGCAAATCACGGCGCTGGCCGGTCAAGGTGAAAAAATCATTGTGGGTGGCAGTTATTCTGATACAAGCACAAATGATGATTATGTTGGGCTATTGGCCCGGGTGAACCAGGATGGGACGTTAGACCGAACCTTTGGTGATCGGGGTGATGGAACTTATCGGTTTCAACCAAAGGACCAAGGTGTCAGCATTCGTCATATAGTCATACAGGACGATGGCTCAATATTGGCGATGGGTAATCTATTCCACATAAAAGAAGGTTCGTCTAACGGTAAGACATTTATCCAATTGTTTAAAAAAAATGGTGAGCCGGATGATTTTTTTGATTCGGTAACTGTTCCTTATAATTGTTCGTGGGAAGATGCGTTTCTTATGGGCGATGGGAATCTAATGGCCTGGGGTACAGGTGCCCAGGACTCCTGTCTCGCTCGTTACCTTCTTCCTGGCGGACAATTGGACAAGACGTTTGGTGAGGAGGGGAATGGCTACCAATACCACCCCGGCGGGGGCGGCAGTCTTCCAGCTAAAATGATCGAGCAGAAGGGAGGGAAACTGGTAGTCGGATGTAATAATTCGATGGAGTCCGGGCTAGAAGCGAATTTGGGAGCAATGCGGCGGTATTTTGGTGGCACGGCATAGATACACTTAGTGATCGTTGGCTAAGCACTCATTTCAGTACGATGAGTGCTTAGCGTTTGCACTGAAAGTCAGTATTTCGGATGTCACCCGATATAGCTGATCCGGCCATCCAAAAAGGTGTACTTCACCGCGCTCGGCAGGCAATGGCCGAGGAACGGGCAATTCTCGCCCTTGGACAGCCACTTCTCGCCTGCGACGGTGGAGGCAGCCGGGTCGAACAGGACCAGATCCGCAGGGGCGCCGGCAGCCAACTGGCCCGCAGGCAGGCGCAAGGCTGCCGCAGGGCCTGAGCTCAGGCGCGCGAGCAGGGTCGGCAGGTCCAGCAAGCCATCTTCAACCAGCGTCATCGCCAGTGGCAGCAGCAGCTCGACGCTGCTGATACCCGGTTCCGTCGCACCGAACGGCGCCAGTTTGGCATCGCGTTCATGGGGCTGGTGATGACTGGAGATGGCCTGTACCACGCCCGATTTAACTGCCTCGCGCAGCGCATCGCGGTCAGCGCGGGTGCGCAGCGGCGGTTGCACGTGATAGAGGCTGGAAAAGTCGATCAGCGCTTCGTCGGTCAGAATCAACTGATACAGCGCAACATCGGCGGTCACTGGCAAACCACGAGCCTGGGCCTGAGCGATCAGTGCAACGCCACGAGCGCTGGTCAACTGAGTGAAGTGCGCGCGAACGCCGCTTTGCTCGACTAATAGAAGGTCGCGGGCCAGCGCCACGGTTTCGGCGGTTTCGGGAATACCCGGCAAGCCGAGGAATGCTGCAGTCGGGCCGTCATGAGCCAGACCACCGGTCGCCAGATCATGATCCTGAGAGTTGAAGATCACGGTCAGGTCGAAGGTCGCGGCGTATTCCAGCGCCCTGCACAGGGTGCGATTGCTGCCAAAGTTCACCAAGCCATTGGTGAACCCGACGCAACCCGCATCACGCAGGGCGATCAGTTCGGCCAGTTGTTCGCCTTCCAGACCTTTGCTCAGCGCCCCGATGGGGAAGACTTTGCTGTGTCCGGCTTCACGGGCGCGATCCAGAATCAGTTCCGCCACCGCCGAGGTATCGAGCACCGGCTTGGTCCGAGGTGGGCAGCACAGGCTGGTCACGCCACCGGCTGCGGCCGCGCGGGTTTCGCTGGCGATGGTACCTTTGCGGCTGTAGCCCGGTTCGCGCAGGGACACGTTCAGATCCACCAGACCGGGCGCTGCAACCAGAGCCTTGCCGTCAATGGTCTGCGATGGGGTGAAGTCGGCGGGCGCCGAGCCAAGGGCGAGGATCTTGCCGGCTTCCAGGTGTACGTCGATGACCTGATCCATGCCGCTGACAGGGTCGATGACGCGAGCGTTGATGATGCTGAACTTCACTGCGCGTTCTCCTGCTCGAACTGGCGTTGGGCGTTCTGGCCACTCATGGCCATGGACAAGACGGCCATGCGCACGGCAATGCCGTAGGTCACTTGATTGAGGATCACGGAATGGGCGCCGTCGGCCACAGCCGACTCGATCTCCACACCCCGATTGATCGGGCCAGGGTGCATGACGATTGCATCAGGCTTGGCTCCGGCCAGGCGCGCGGTGGTCAGGCCGAACAGGCGGTAGAACTCGCCCTCGCTCGGCAGCAGGCCGCCGGACATGCGCTCGCGCTGCAGGCGCAGCATGATGACCACGTCGACGTCTTTCAGGCCTTCTGCCAGATCCGTATAGACCTTCACGCCATACTGCTCGACGCCAATCGGCAGCAGGGTTTTCGGTGCGACCACACGAATGTCAGGGCAGCCCAACGCCTTGAGGGCGATCATGTTCGAGCGCGCTACGCGCGAGTGCAGGATGTCGCCGACGATGGCCACCGAGAGGTTCTCGAAGTTGCCCTTGTGGCGGCGGATGGTCAGCATGTCGAGCATGCCTTGCGTCGGGTGGGCGTGACGGCCGTCGCCGCCGTTGATGATCGCCACCTGCGGGCACACGTGCTCGGCAATGAAGTGCGCCGCCCCCGAGTCGCCGTGACGCACGACGAACATGTCGGCAGCCATGGCCTCAAGATTGCGCAGGGTGTCGAACAGCGTCTCGCCCTTGCTGGTCGAGGAGGTCGACACGTTCAGGGTGATGACGTCCGCCGACAGCCTTTGTGCCGCCAGTTCGAACGTGGTGCGGGTGCGGGTCGAGTTCTCGAAGAACACGTTGCATACGGTCTTGCCGCGCAGCAACGGGACTTTTTTCACCGCCCGGGCACCGACTTCAAGGAACGAGTCGGCGGTATCGAGGATTTCGGTGAGCAGTTCGCGGGGCAAACCGTCGAGCGAGAGAAAATGTTGCAGCTGACCCTGATGGTTCAGCTGCAGCGGGCGCTTGGCGTCGAGAGGCGTCATCGCAAAGGACTCTTAGAGGGCGGCGGAATCGGTGGAAAGGTCTTGCAGTTCGAGCGTCAGCGGCGACGGGCCGGACAGCTTGACCCGCTCGTTCGGAGACAGATCCAGCGTCGCGCCGGTCACATTTGGGCGAATCGGCAGCTCGGCGGCGTCCAGGTCCAGCAGTGAAACCAGGGTCACGCTGGCCGGGCGGCCATAGTCGAACAGTTCGTTGAGGGCGGCGCGGATAGTACGGCCGCTCATCAATACGTCATCGATCAGCACCAGATGCTGACCTTCGATCTCGAACGGCAGCTCCGAGGGGCGCACTTGAGGGTGCAGGCCGTTCTGGCTGAAGTCGTCGCGGTAGAACGAAACGTCCAGCGTGCCGAGCGGCGACTGGTTGTTCAGTGCTTCGAGCAGGGCCTGAGCGACCCATACGCCGCCTGTGCGGATGCCGATGAAGCGAGGCTCGCTGATATCACGTTTATTCAGGTGCGCGTTCAGATCAATCGCCATCTGGCTGATCAATTCGGCGGGGTTGGGCAGGCTGCTCATGGTCGCTCCTTCAGAAGCCCGGTCTCACTCCTTGCGGCTGGCCGGGCTGAAACTCGAATTCAGTGCTGTTCAATGCGGTGCAGTGTAAAGCGCTCAGCTTTCAAACAGTGCGCCGTTGGCTTCCAGCCAGCCTTGCAGCAGAAGCGCTGCGGCAATTGCGTCCACCGGATTGTCGCGATAGCTGCCGCGCTGGCCGCCTCGAGCCGAGCGTTCGCCCTTGGCTTCAAAGGTGGTCAGGCGTTCGTCATGGGTGTAGACGGGCAGGTTGAAGCGGCCGTTGAGCTTGCGCGAGAACTTCTCGGCGCGGGCGCTCATCTCGCTTGGCGTGCCATCCATGTTCAGCGGCAGGCCAACGACAATCGCGTCGGGCTTCCACTCGGTGATGAGTGCCTGAACCTTGTCCCAGTCCGGCACGCCGTTCTGGGCTTTCAGGGTGCACAGCTCGCGGGCCTGGCCGGTAATGACCTGTCCGACCGCGACGCCGATCTGTTTGGTGCCGTAATCGAAGCCCAATAACAGGCGCAGTGCGGCCATCAGGCGTGGCCCGCCTGGCTGGTCAGCAGGTTCAGATTGACGCCCAGTTTCGCGGCAGCGGCGTTGAGGCGTTGTTCGCTGTCGAGTTCGAACAGGATGGCCGGATCGAATGCGCAGTTTAGCCAGGCGTTGGCCGCGAATTCGGCCTCCAGTTGCCCTGCATCCCAGCCTGCGTAGCCGAGGGTGATAAGATTTTGATCAGGTCCGTAGCCGTCGGCGATGGAAAACAGGACGTCCTGCGAGGTGGACAGCGAGATCCCGCCCAGATCCACAGTGGCCTGGAACACTTGTCCGGTCGGATGCAAGACGAAACCGCGATCGGTCTGAACCGGGCCGCCGACATGAATGGGGATGTGCTGGCAACGCACGGGCGGGGGAAGCTCCGGGCGCAGTTGCTCGAGAATGTCAGCCAGAGAAAGGCTTTGCGGTCGGTTGATCACCAGACCCATGGCGCCATTGGCGTTGTGCTCGACGATGTAGGTCAAGGTCTGAGCGAAGTTCTCATCGTGCATGTGGGGCATGGCGATCAGAAATTGGTGCTTGAGGTACGACGGAGTGACGTTTTTCATGAGCCCTAGTGTGGCGCCGTGGGGCTGTTGTGACAACTGGCAGAACCGACCCGAGGGCGGATAAATCGCGACGGGGTTCAGGTTTCATGTTGATAACCGCTGGCCCGTCGGTCAGTTACTCGAAAGCTTGTCGCCCCGGGCGAATTTCCAGGTTCGGATGATCTCGAGCCGGTCGATGTCTGCGAGATCGCCGGTGAACGGTGCGAAAGGCGCCGCCAGCCTGACGATTCGTTGCGCTGCCTGATCCAGTAACGGCTGGCCGGAGGACTCCAGCACCAGAACCTCATAGAGAGTGCCGTCGCGGTTGATCGACACCATCATCCGCAGGCTGCCGTAGATCTGCTGGCGCCGGGCCTCTTCGGGGTAGTTGAGGTTGCCAATGCGTTCGATTTTCTTGCGCCAGTCCTCTTTGTACCAGGCGCCCTTGTCGCGCATGGTCGATGCGGCGCTCAGGCGGTGGATCTTCGGACGCTTGGCATAGGCCTGCTGCTCATCGGCAAGTTCGGCTTCCAGGCTTGCGATTTCGCTGTTCAGTTGGGTGCTGTCAAAGGTCGGGGCGGCCTTTTTGGGCTCGTCCGGTTTGACTTCATCGCGTTTGGCGACGGTTTTCTGCGGCGCCTGGGCTTTAGTGGCCACGGCGGTCTTGGGCGCTTCCTGCTTGACCACTGGCTTGGCGGCAGGCGGAGGTGTCACCTTGTTGATTTTGGTGTCTTGATAGGGCGCTATTTCAGTGGTCTTGGGCACGGCCTTCTTGTCGAGGGTGCCGCTGCCTTGCTGGTTTTCCTGTGCGAGGAAGTCAGCATCCTTGGGCTTAGTGTCGCTTTTGAAGGGGGCGAGGGTGATTTCCAGGGTCTGGGTGATCTTCTCGGGTTTGACGTAGGTAAAGCCCACGCCAAGGATCAATGCCAGATGTACCAGCGCCGCGATCATCAGGGTAAAACCCAGGCGATCGGCCGGGCGCACTTGGGTGCGGGTCAGGGCCATCGGGAGATCACTGTCGACCGCAGCGTTCATCGACGCTCCGGAATCACACGAACCAGCATTGCGAAAACCAACCTAGGACGAAATTCAGGCCGCGCATGATAACGCAATGTCAGGGGGTTCTTGGGCTTTGATGGCGCCGGGCCGATTAGTGGGCTTTGGCGAGGTACCTTCGATTCTGTAGCAGCCCGGCTTGCCGGCCGTGGCGTCATTGGAGTCGCAACCGCCGGCAAGCCGGACTGCTACAAGGTACGGTGCATCAATTATCGAGCTTGCAGCTTCTTCTCGATCACATCCATCAACATCCCGCCGATATCCGTGCCGAACGCGTTGTCGATTTCGCGGATGCAGGTCGGGCTGGTGACGTTGATTTCAGTCAAATGCTCGCCGATCACATCCAGACCCACGAACAACAGGCCTTTTTCCCGCAGGATCGGGCCGATTTCGGCGGCGATCCAGCGATCACGGGCGGTCAGCGGACGCGCTTCGCCCCGGCCACCGGCTGCCAGGTTGCCACGGGTTTCGCCTGCGGCTGGAATTCGCGCCAGGCAGTACGGCACAGGTTCGCCATCGACCATAAGAATGCGCTTGTCGCCGTCCTTGATCGCAGGCAGGTAGGCCTGCGCCATGATCTGTTGCTGACCATGATTGGTCAGGGTTTCCAGAATCACCGACAGGTTCGGGTCGCCAACGCGATGGCGGAAGATCGAGGCGCCACCCATGCCGTCCAGCGGCTTGAGGATGACGTCGCCGTGTTTGGCTGCGAATTCACGCAGGACGTCCGAGCGGCGGCTGACCAGCGTCGGCGGTGTGCATTGAGGAAACAGCGTGGCGAACAGTTTCTCGTTGCAGTCACGCAGGCTCTGCGGCTTGTTGACCACCAGCACGCCCGCGCGCTCGGCCTGTTCCAGCAGGTAGGTGGAATAAACGAATTCCATATCGAACGGCGGATCCTTGCGCATCAGGATCACGTCCAGATCATCCAGGCCGCTGTCGACTTCGGCTTCCAGTTCGAACCAGTGTGCAGCGTGGGCGAACACTTTCAGCGGCTTCATGCGCGCGCGGGCCTGGCCTGCGTCCTGATACAGGTCTTGCTGTTCCATGTAGAACAGCGACCAGCCGCGGGCCTGCGCTGCAAGGAGCATGGCCAGCGAGCTGTCCTTTTTATAGGAGATGCGCTCGATGGGGTCCATGACGATTCCCAGGCGAATGCTCATGGGCGATATTCCTCTGATCGGTAATGGCCGCAACGGGCCTGAAAACAGGCGTCAGGGTGGCGCTGCGCTGGCCTGCGGTCAAGGGGCAAGAGCGGCGCATATGCTTTATGGATTGCGTCTTTAGAGTGTGCTAAAAAGGCTCGGCATCTGGCGTCACGTCAGTTGTCATTCCACCCCTCTAGATGGGGGTTCAGCGATTTCTAACAGCGCCATGCCCGGCCGAAGGCAGACCCATCTGAATCGCCGCGGCGATGGTAGAGCAGATATGGAACAGCATTCAGCCCCATTGAAAGTCATGGTCATCGACGACTCCCGAACGATTCGTCGCACTGCCGAGACCCTGTTGAAGAACGTTGGCTGCGAAGTGATTACCGCTGTAGACGGCTTCGACGCGCTGGCCAAGATTGCCGATAATCATCCAAGAATCATTTTTGTCGACATCATGATGCCCAGGCTGGACGGGTATCAGACGTGCGCGTTGATCAAAAACAACCGGGCATTCAAGTCTACGCCGGTGATCATGTTGTCCTCCAAGGACGGGCTGTTCGATAAGGCCAAGGGGCGTATCGTCGGGTCCGATCAGTTTTTGACCAAACCGTTTAGCAAGGAAGAACTGCTGAGTGCGATCAAGGCTCACGTGCCAGGGTTCGTTGCAGTAGAACAACAACTATCTTGATGCCAGTCCCAGGTTGTGGGGCGGCTGTTTCTATGGGGAAGCACCATGGCTCGAATTCTGATCGTCGATGACTCGCCGACTGAAATGTATAAGCTGACCGGGATGCTGGAGAAGCATGGTCACGAAGTCCTCAAGGCTGAAAACGGTGCCGATGGCGTGGCATTGGCCCGCCAGGAAAAGCCCGATGCGGTATTGATGGATATCGTCATGCCCGGTCTCAATGGCTTCCAGGCGACCCGTCAGCTGACCAAGGATGCGGACACCAGCATGATCCCGGTGATCATGATCACCACCAAGGATCAGGAAACCGACAAGGTCTGGGGCAAACGCCAGGGCGCAAGGGATTACCTGACCAAGCCGGTGGACGAAGAAACCCTCATGAAAACCCTGAACGCGGTCCTGGCGGGCTGAAGGCCGGCCGGCGTTCATGGCTCAGTCGCAAACTGCCTTCCAACTGCTGCTCGATATCGACCAGCGCTGTCGCTCGTTGGCTGCCGGGTTGCCGTTGCAGGAAACCCGACAGCAAGGCTGGAGCGGCATCGGCTTTCGCATGGGCGAGCGTTACTACGTGGCGCCCATGGGCGAGGTTGACGAAATCCTCCACGAACCGCGTTGTGCCGCGCTGCCGGGCGTCAAGCCATGGGTCAAGGGCATTGCCAACCTGCGCGGTCGATTGCTGCCGATCATGGACCTCTACGCTTTTTTTGGTCACGAACTCTCGCCGCTGCGCAAGCAGCGCCGGGTGCTGGTGATCGACCATCAGGACGTGTTCGCCGGGTTGCTGGTCGATGAAGTGTTGGGCATGCAGCATTTCAGTGAGCGAAGCCTGATGCCGGAGTCCCCGGATGACAGCGAGCCGAACATCGCCCCCTATATTCAAGGCCGGTTTCTACGCGAGCAGGCCTGGCGGGTCTTCAGTCCTAGAATCCTGGTGCAGTCGCCGGGTTTTATGGATGTTGCACTTTAATACTGTCTGGCACAGCACCGAGGACGCGCGTCGTCTTCGCAGGCGCGGACCTGTCCGCAATAGCCATGGTTCAGGCGGAGCCCTGAGAAATGAGTAATACCGGCAAGTCACTGGAAGGCGCGCGCAGTCGCTCGCAGATCATTGCGCTGTTCGTGGGCCTGATCGTTTTCATCATGCTGCTGTTCGTCAATTTCGCGTACTTGAGCACGCAGTCCAACTACGACAAACAGTACATCGGCCATGCAGGCGAGCTTCGGGTTCTGTCTCAGCGCATCGCGAAAAACGCGACAGAGGCGGCGGCCGGCAAGGCTGCGGCGTTCAAGTTACTGGCCGACGCGCGCAACGATTTCGACACTCGCTGGCAATACCTCAAGAAGGGCGACAAGAACACCGGCTTGCCCGCTGCGCCTGCCGTAGTCACTGACGAATTGAAAGCGGTGCAAAACGACTGGGAAAACCTGCGCAAAAGCACCGATGTGATTCTTTCTCGCGAGCAAACGGTGCTGTCGCTGCATCAGGTCGCGGCGACACTCGCCGAGACCATTCCGCAGTTGCAGATCGAGTCGGAAAAGGTCGTCGATATCCTTCTGCAAAATCGCGCCCCCGCCAGCCAGGTTGCGCTCGCACAGCGTCAGTCGCTGCTTGCAGAGCGAATTCTCGGCGCCGTGAATACCGTGTTGTCGGGCGACGAAACCGCTGTTCAAGCCGCCGATGCCTTCGGGCGCGACGCCAGCCAATTCGGTCGGGTGCTCAACGGCATGCTCGAAGGCAATGCGACCCTGAAGATCGCCCAGGTCGAAGACCGCGATGCGCGGGCCAGGCTGGCTGAAATCGCCGAGCTGTTCCAGTTCGTGTCGGGATCGGTTGATGAAATTCTGGAAACGTCGCCGGAATTGCTTGAAGTGCGCGAAGCCGCCAGCAATATTTTCAATCTTTCTCAAACCCTGCTCGACGAAGCCTCCGTGCTCGCCAACAGCTTTGAACATATGGCTGGCGGTCGCGCCACCAATAGCTATGGAGGCTACATTCTGGGTCTGCTGGCGCTGGCATCGATCATTCTGATTGGCCTGGTCATGGTCAGGGAAACCAACCGTCAACTGCGCGAGACCGCCGAGAAGAACGAGCGCAACCAGACCGCGATCATGCGCTTGCTCGACGAGATCGAAGACCTGGCCGACGGCGACCTCACTGTCGCGGCGTCGGTAACCGAAGACTTCACGGGGGCCATTGCCGATTCGATCAACTACTCCATCGACCAATTGCGCGAACTGGTCGCGACCATCAACCTTACGGCCGAGCAAGTGTTCGGAGCGGTGAAGGACACTCAGACCACCGCGACCCAACTGGCGGCGGCCTCCGAGCATCAGGCCTTGCAGATTGCCGCGGCATCGAATGCCGTCAACGACATGTCCAGATCCGTGGAGCAGGTCTCTGCCAACGCTTCGGAGTCGGTGGCGGTTGCCGAGCGTTCGGTCGCCATTGCCAACAAGGGCAACGAGGTGGTGCACAACACCATCAACGGCATGGACAACATTCGCGAGCAGATTCAGGACACGTCCAAACGGATAAAACGTCTGGGCGAGTCTTCTCAAGAAATCGGCGATATTGTCAGCCTGATCGACGACATTGCCGATCAGACCAACATCCTGGCGCTGAATGCTGCAATCCAGGCCTCAATGGCGGGTGACGCCGGACGCGGTTTTGCCGTGGTTGCCGACGAAGTTCAGCGGCTGGCCGAGCGCTCGTCTTCAGCGACCAAGCAGATCGAAACGCTGGTCCGCGCGATTCAAAATGACACCAATGAAGCGGTAATCTCCATGGAGCAGACCACCACCGAAGTGGTGCGTGGCGCGCGATTGGCGCAGGATGCCGGTGTGGCGCTGGAGGAAATCGAAGGTGTTTCCAAGGTCCTCGCCGCGCTCGTAGAGAGCATCACCAATGCCGCGAAACAGCAGGCTGCGTTGGGTCAGCAGATTTCCGCGACCATGACCGTGATCCAGCAGACCACCACGCAAACCACCTCGGGCACGGCGGCCACTGCGCAGAGCATGGGCAATCTGGCGAAGATGGCCAGCGAGATGCGGCGCTCGGTGTCCGGTTTTACGCTGCCGGCTTCACGGGATCAGCATTGATCGTCAGGCGTCAAGACTTGGGCAACTGGAGCCACCATGGCTGACCGTCACGATTACGTGGCCCTGGAGTGGGTCAAGGGCGAAATAGCCGAAACCCTCAAACACGCGCGTCAGGCACTGGATGCCTTTGTCGCGCGGCCGCACGATCCGTCCGCGATGGAAGTCTGTCTGGACTTCATCCATCAGGTTCACGGCAGCTTGCAGATGATCGAATTCTACGGTGCCGCATTGTTCGCCGAAGAGATCGAGCAGTTGGCGTTGGCGCTGCAACAGGGCCATGTCGTTCAGGAAACCGAAGCCGTTCAGCTGCTGAATCAGGCGATGAGCCAACTGCCGGTGTATCTGGAGCGCGTGCATTCGGCACGTCGTGACCTGCCACTGGTGGTATTGCCGCTGCTCAACGACCTGCGCAGCGCCCGTGGCGAAAGCCTGCTTTCAGAAACCAGCCTGTTCTCACCGCAGTTGTTGTCGGTCGCCGAACTGGATGCTCAGACCCTGGCCGAGCGCGACAGCCCCGAGTTGCCGGCGAAACTGCGCAAGCTGCGTCAGACCCTGCAGACCGCTTTGGTCGGTTTGCTACGCGAGCAGGATGTGCAGACGCAACTGGGCTACATGACCAAAGTGTTCGCGCGTCTTGAGGCGCTGTGCAAGGACGCGCCGCTCGAACCGTTGTGGCGCATAGCCTCGGCGCTGGTCGAGACCATGGCCAGCGGCAATTTCACCAACAGCCCGGCGCTGCGCAGCCTGTTCAAGGATGCCGACAAGGAACTCAAGCGTCTGCTGGAACAGGGCATCGCCGGGATCAATCAGCCCGCTCCGGATGAACTGCTGAAGAGCCTGCTGTTTTATATCGCCAAATCTGACAGTCAGGCGCAGAGGATGATTGAGTTGAAGGATCAGTACGGCCTCGCCGAAGCCTTGCCGCAAAGCGCACTGGTGGATGAAGAGCGCGCGCGCATGGCTGGCCCGGATCGCGACGCGATGCGCTCGGTGATCATCGCCTTGTGCGACGAGCTGGTCCGCACCAAAGAGCGGCTCGACGTGTTCGTGCGCGGCGACCGCCAGCACGTCAGCGAACTCAACGCCCTGTTGCCGCCGCTTCGACAGATCGCCGACACCCTGGCGGTATTGGGATTCGGCCAGCCGCGCAAGGTCATCATCGATCAGTTGAGCGTGGTGCAGGGGATGGCCCAAGGACAGCGCGAGCCCAACGACGCCACGCTGATGGATGTCGCCGGCGCCTTGCTGTATGTCGAGGCAACGCTGGCGGGCATGGCCGGGACGGTTGATCAGAGCAGCCCCGAAGAAAGCCGGCTGCCGACCACCGATCTGAGCCAGATTCACCAGTTGGTGATCAAGGAAGCGCGGGTCGTGCTGCAACAGGCCAAGGACGTGATCGACGATTACGTTGATGGCGAAATGGACCGTGAACGCCTGGCGCCGTTGTCTGCGCAGCTGATTCAGGTGCGTGGCGCGCTGGCAATGATCCCGTTGGCGCGGGCGTCCGGCCTGTTGGCGGCCTGCAACGACTACATCGTCGAACAACTGCTGTCGAGCACAGAGCCGCCTGTCTCGTCGCAGCTGGACCATCTGGCGGACGTGATCATCGGCATCGAATATTACCTGGAACGCATGGCCGAAGATCCCGAGGCGCCGGGTGAGCATGTGCTGGATCTGGCACAGGAGAGCCTCGCAAAACTGGGGTATTCGCCGGTCCCTGACACGGACGTGCCGGTGCTCGATGAGGTCATCAGCCACGAAGAACTGAACGAGCTGCATGAGCAGCAGGCTCTGGTAAATCCAAGCCAAAGCATCGCCGAAGTACTCGCCAGCCCGGTGTCGGCAGTCAATCCGCCCGCACGGCATGTACCAGCCAGCCTGCTGCCGCCGCCCAAAGGCGAGCAGGCGGTGGACGATGAACTGCGTGACGTATTCCTGGAGGAAACAGACGAGGTCCTCCAGGCGCTGCATGAATACCTGCCGCGCTGGCTGGCCGACGGTGAAAACTTTTCCGCATTGAGCGAAATCCGTCGCGCCTTTCACACACTCAAAGGCAGCGGGCGAATGGTCCGTGCGCTGGTGCTCGGCGAGTTGGCCTGGGCCGTGGAAAACCTGCTGAACCGCGTGCTGGAGCGCAGCGTCAAGGCTGACGGCCAGGTTCATCAATTACTGATCGATGTGCAGGTGCTGTTACCGGACGTCATTCGTGATTTCGCCGAAGACGTCCAGCGCCAGCGCGATGACGTGGACTTGCTCGCCGCCCGCGCCCATGCCCTGGCCCAAGGCGAGGAGGTCGAGTCACAGGCCGCTGAGCCAGCAGTGCCGTCAGAGCCCCACGAGCCGCAAGAGCAGGGCTTCGATCCGCAGCTGCTGGAGATTTTCCGTCAGGAAGCCCATACGCATCTCGATACCCTGAATCGCTACCTCGACGCCGCCCGAGAAGAAGAATCCCCTGTCTTCAGTGATGAATTACTGCGCGCGCTGCATACCCTCAAAGGCAGCGCCTACATGGCCGGTGTGCTGCCGATGGCCGAGCTGGCGAGCCCGCTCGATCAGTTGGTGCGCGAATTCAAGACTAACCAGATTGCTGTCGGCCAGCCGGAAATCGAGCTGCTGGCTCTCGCCGAGCCTCTGTTCCACAAGGGCCTGATGCAGTTGAAGCCCGACCCGTTGATGCCGATCGAGGGCGCCACGCAGTTGATCGAAGCGGCCCATGCCTTGCTCGACGAGCGAATGGCCGATGCGTTGAGCGCTGACAGCAACGGCCTGCGCACCCGCCGCAATCCGCAGTTGATCGCCAGTTTCCTCGCTGAAGGCATGGATATCCTGCTGGACGCCGAAAGCCTGCTCAAACGCTGGCGGCAGCATCCACGCGAGCGTCAGGAACTCAACGCACTGCTTGACGAATTGACCATGCTCGGCCACGGCGCGCACATGGCCGATCTGCCGCAAGTGGACGAGCTGTGCGAAGCCTTGCTGGATCTGTATGGGGCGGTGGAAGAGAGCAGTCTGGCGGTCAGCGAACGGTTTTTCCATGAAGCGGAAAATGCCCATGAAGCGCTGATCAACATGCTTGATCAGGTCGCGGCGGGGCAACAGGTTCAGGCCTGTCCGGAGCGGGTGCAAGCGCTGCGCGAACTCCTCGATGAAGCCCTGGACCCAAGCGCCACGGGCCTGATCGAAAGCCAGGGCGGCCTGGCGACCCGGGTCACTGAATTAACCCAGGCCACTCTGGATGCAGAGCCAGCCCAACCTGAACAACCGCAGCGCGACGAGCTGGATCAGGAAATCGTCGATATCTTTCTGGAAGAGGCGGTCGACATTCTCGAAGGCGCGGGCCAGGCCCTTCAACGCTGGCTCGACGATCCGGAAAACCCGCTGCCGCTTTCTTCCTTGCAGCGCGATCTGCACACCCTCAAGGGTGGCGCGCGCATGGCCGAAATCTGTCCGGTGGGCGATCTTGGGCACGAGCTTGAATCACTTTACGAAGGCCTGATCGATCGCCGCTGCAACCACACCCCTGAACTGGCCGAATTGTTGGTGCGCAGCCACGATCATCTGGCGCAGATGCTCGAACAACTGCAACACCGCACGCCGTTGGCTGATCCCGCGCCGCTCATCGAGGAGATTCGCGAGTTCCGCCAGTGCAACTGTTACGTGTTGCCCCATGATGGCGAGGCGCGCAACGTTGGCTCGATGATCCAGCCGCTCGACGAACGCGATCCCGAGTTGCTGGAGATCTTCCTCGAAGAAGCCGACGACATCATTGAAAGTTCAAGCGCCGCGCTGGTCCGCTGGCAGGCCGATCCGCAGAACACGCTGGAAGTGGAAAACCTGTTGCGTGACCTGCACACCCTGAAAGGTGGGGCTCGCATGGTGGAGATTGCCCCGATCGGCGATCTGGCCCATGAACTGGAATCGTTGTACGAAGGTTTGTCGTCCGGTGCGTTGAAGAACGGCGCGCTGCTCAACGGCCTGTTGCAAAGCGGCCATGACATGCTCGCCGACATGGTCGATGCCGTTCGTGGGTATGAGCCGCTGCCCAATCCGACGCTGCTGATCGACAGCATCGCGCAGTACTCGGCCTCGGGGGCGATACATGAGGTCGGCAGCAAGGCGCCGGAAGAGCCGACGATTGCTCCAGCACCCGCCGCAGAACCTGCCGCCACAGCGCCGGATGCCGATGCCGAGCGCACCGGGCCGGAGATGGTCAAGGTTGCGGCGGAGCAGTTGGAGGATCTGGTCAACCTGGCGGGCGAAACCTCGATTTTCCGTGGGCGCATCGAGCAGCAGGTCAGCGACGCGCAGATCACCCTGGCGGAGATGGAGACCACCATCGAGCGCATGCGCGATCAGTTGCGTCGGCTGGACATTGAGACCCAGGGTCGGATCCTCAGCCGCGACCGTCAGGCCGAACGGCAGGGCTACGAAGAATTCGACCCCCTGGAAATGGATCGCCATTCCCAGTTGCAGCAGCTGTCGCGCGCGCTGTTCGAGTCCGCGTCCGACTTGATGGACCTCAAGGAAACCCTCGACACCCGTGCTCATGAAGCCGAAACCCTGTTGCTGCAACAGGCGAGGGTCAACACCGAGCTTCAGGAAAACCTGATGCGCACGCGCATGGTGCCCTTCGAGCGCATGGTGCCGCGTCTGCGTCGAATCGTGCGGCAGGTCTCGGGCGAGCTGAACAAGAAGGTCAAGTTCGATGTGGTCAACGCTGAGGGCGAAATGGACCGCAACGTGCTTGAACGCATGGTCGCGCCGCTGGAACACATGCTGCGCAACGCCATCGACCATGGCCTCGAAAGCCCGGAAAAGCGCCAGGCTGCGGGCAAGTCCGAAATGGGCCACATCACGCTGAGTCTGTCCCATGAAGGCGGCGATATCGTCATCGAAATGAGCGACGACGGCGCAGGAGTCGATTTTGAGGCTGTACGACGCAAGGCGATCAAGCGCGGCCTGATCAGTCCGGACGCCGAGTTGAGTGAGCACGACACGCTGCAATTCATCTTGCAGGCCGGCTTCTCCACGGCCGAAACCATCACCCAGATCTCCGGACGCGGCGTCGGGATGGATGTGGTGCACGCCGAGGTCAAGGATCTGGGCGGTTCAATGGTCATCGACTCGAAATCAGGGCAAGGCGCGCGTTTCCGCATTCGCCTGCCGTTCTCGGTATCGGTCAATCGCGCGCTGATGGTGCAGTGCGGCGAAGAGCAATACGCCGTGCCGCTGAACAGCATCGAAGGCATCGTGCGGGTCATGCCTGGCGAGCTGGAGACGTATTACCAATCCTCGCCACCGCGATATCAGTATGGCGAGCGCAGTTATGAACTGCGTTATCTGGGCGAGCTGCTCAATCACGGCCAGCCGCCGAAGCTGAGCGGCCAGACTCAGCCGCTGCCAGTGCTGCTGGTTCATGTCCATGATCAATGGGTAGCGGTGCAGGTCGATGCGCTGGCGGGATCGCGGGAGATCGTGGTGAAGAACCTCGGACCGCAGTTTTCCGGCGTGCAGGGGATTTCCGGGGCGACGATCCTCGGCGATGGTCGGGTGGTGCTGATTCTCGACCTGTTCGCCCATATCCGTCGCTTGCACGCGCGGATGCTGGCATTGCAGGTCTCCGGCCAGGCGCCGACGCCTTATGTCCAAACCGAACAGACGCGACCGTTGCTGGTGATGGTGGTTGATGACTCGGTCACCGTTCGCAAGGTCACCGGACGTCTTCTGGAACGCAACGGCATGAACGTGCTGACGGCCAAGGATGGTGTCGACGCCATGGCTCTGCTGAAGGAACACACGCCGGACGTCATGCTGCTGGACATCGAAATGCCGCGGATGGACGGCTTTGAAGTCGCCAGCAAAGTGCGTGAAGACGAAGCGCTCAAGCACTTGCCGATCATCATGATCACTTCCCGTTCCGGGCAGAAACACCGCGACCGTGCGATGGCCCTGGGCGTGAACGACTACATGAGCAAGCCTTATCAGGAAGCTGCGCTGCTGGAGAGCATTGCCCACTGGAGTCACGTAAATGTCTGACACCACGACGCAAACCGCGCGCCTGACCAGCCTCACCGGCTTGCTTATCCCGCTGAGCGACCGGCATTTGTTGCTGCCCAACGTGGCCGTCGCCGAATTGATCGACTATCAGGACAGCATCGCCGATCCCGCCGCTCCGCAGTGGTATCTGGGCCCGATCAACTGGCGCAACCGAAGCCTGCCTCTGCTCAGTTTCGAAGCCGCCTGTGGCAGCCGCGCCCGGGTCGGCGGCCGTGCGCGCATCGTCGTGCTCAACGCTCTGGGCGGCCGCCCCGACCTGAAATTCATCGCGCTGCTGACCCAAGGCATCCCCCGCTCCTGCAAGCTCGACAACCAGCTCAGTTACGTTGATGTATCTCTGTCTGAACTGGAGCTGGCAGCAGTGCAGGTCGGCGAAACCGTCGCGAAAGTGCCTGATCTTGTGGCGTTGGAGCAGTGGCTGGTGGATGCGGGGTTGGTACAGGTGGCTGGGCCGGGGATTTGATTTTTGTAAGTCCTGATCGTTGCGGGGTCGAAGAGTTTGATGGCAGAGCCGTTCGGGCATGCCGAGTACAACTAATCCACTCGGACCATTGGAGGCTAGCGATCTGTTCGATGGTGCAGAACCCGCAAGATCTGCAACTGACCATTCGCTACCCGATACGGCGCCACATAAGGGTATCTGGTAAACACGAATTCTCTGATGTCCGGAGATTGAGAAGGGCGCCCCAAACCGCTGAAAGTTCTCAACGGCTCCAGCGATTCAAGTATTTCCAACACTATGCGATCGGCTGCTATTGACCCCGCGTGGATTGAATAGTGCTCGTGCAGGGCTTCCAGATCGCCCTGAGCTTTGCTAGTCAGCGTTATTTTCAGCACGCTTCATCCACTTCTGTCTTACCAACTCCATGTCTGCCAGGTTTCCCGCGTCGGCGTCAGCGATACCTTCGGCAATCGCTTCCAAGTGCCAGGTTTCTGCCTTCAGATATTGACTCAGCGCTCGCTTGAGGTGGTACTGACGATCACGCTCCGTCGCTGCCGCTAAGCGATCTAGTGTATTTACCATTTCTTCATCTGTTCTGAATGACAAAACAGTCGATGACATGATGCCCCCGTGCATTTGATCGGCGTATACGTCGTATACAGGTCTTGCAACGGTAGGCGGATGGTCGGAGGAATGCAATTGATGTGGCAGCGTCATAGGGCTTCACCTGCAAATTTGCGATCCTATCGGACTGCTTGATAACGGAGGTGGTACATATTTATCGCTAAGGTGTGTCAGTCCGTGAGCCGAATAAATCCGCTATTCGGGTCATCATTTGAGCCGAATAGCCATTTCCGGCATGCCATTCCTAAGGCGCTGTCAGATGCGCGCTTCTCGTTGGAATGAATCATTACTCCAACCGTAACGATCGACATGTCTGCTTGATTGATACCCCGCACCCTTAGCTCCTAATGTGGCCCACGACAGCGAAACTCGTGGAGTCAGCATGACTACAACAACGAAACTTGACCCGCGCTGGTCGCGTCGTCGCAGCGAAAAGCAGCGGCGGCTCGAGCAAGTGCGTTCCTTCGCCGATGGCGTGGTACTGCCCACCGACAAGATCGTTGCGGCACTGGAGGCGTTGATTGCGCCCGGTGACCGTGTGGTGCTTGAAGGCAACAACCAGAAGCAGGCGGATTTTCTGTCTCGTTCGCTGGTCAAGGCCGATCCCGGCAAGCTTCATGATCTGCACATGATCATGCCCAGCGTCGGACGCGCCGAGCATCTGGATCTGTTCGAACGCGGCATCGCCCGCAAGCTCGATTTTTCTTTCGCCGGTACGCAAAGTCTGCGCATCAGCCAGTTGCTGGAAGACGGTCTGCTGGAAATCGGCGCGATTCATACGTACATCGAGCTGTATTCCCGCCTGTTGGTCGACCTGATTCCCAATGTCGTGCTGTCTGCCGGGTTCATGGCCGACCGTGCGGGCAACATCTACACCGGCGCCAGCACCGAAGACACTCCGGCTCTGATCGAACCTGCGGCGTTCAGCGACGGGATCGTCATCGTCCAGGTCAACCAGCTGGTAGACGACGTCAGCGATCTGCCGCGAGTGGACATTCCGGCATCCTGGGTCGATTTCGTGGTGGTCGCCGACAAGCCGTTTTACATCGAGCCGCTGTTCACCCGCGATCCGCGCCACATCAAGCCGGTTCACGTGCTGATGGCGATGATGGCGATTCGCGGGATCTACGAGAAACACAACGTCCAGTCGCTTAACCACGGCATCGGTTTCAATACCGCAGCTATTGAACTGATTCTGCCGACCTACGGCGAGTCGCTGGGGCTCAAAGGCAAGATCTGCCGCAACTGGACGCTCAACCCGCATCCAACGCTGATTCCCGCGATTGAAAGCGGTTGGGTCGAAAGCGTGCATTGCTTTGGCACCGAACTGGGCATGGAAAACTACATCGCCGCACGGCCTGATGTGTTCTTCACTGGCCGCGATGGCTCTATGCGCTCCAACCGCATGATGTGCCAACTGGCCGGGCAGTATGCGGTGGACCTGTTCATCGGCGCGACATTGCAGGTGGATGGCGACGGACATTCCTCTACCGTGACTCGCGGTCGCCTCGCCGGTTTCGGTGGCGCGCCGAACATGGGTCATGATCCACGCGGTCGACGTCATGCAACCCCGGCCTGGCTGGACATGCGCCAGCACAGCGGCGATGGCCCGGACGCCTACCTTGAGCGCGGCAAGAAGCTCGTCGTGCAGATGGTCGAAACCTTCCAGGAGGGCGGCAAACCTACCTTCGTTGAAACCCTCGACGCCGTGGATGTGGCCAAGAAAAGTGGCATGCCGCTGGCGCCGATCATGATTTACGGCGACGACGTCACCCACCTGCTGACCGAAGAAGGTATCGCCTATCTGTACAAAGCGCGCAGCCTGGAAGAGCGTCAGGCGATGATCGCCGCCGTGGCAGGCGTGACCTCCATCGGCCTTCGACACAACCCCAAAGACACCGCGCGCATGCGTCGTGAAGGCTTGATCGCCTTGCCTGAAGATCTGGGCATTCGCCGCACCGATGCCAGTCGGGAATTGCTGGCCGCCAAGAGCATCGCCGAGCTGGTGGAGTGGTCCGGTGGTTTGTACAACCCGCCTGCAAAATTCAGGAGCTGGTGATGCGCGCACTCAACCTGGCTTTCGACGCTTCACCTCGCTCGCTGCCATTGGCTGAGCGTCTCGCCGATCTGGCTGTAGACGCGCTGATCGACGAAGCCGACCTGTCGCCAAAGCCGGCATTGGTCGATCGTCGCAGCAGTGGCGCGCACAAGGATCTGCACTTGGGCCTGATGCACGCATCGGCGCTGTCACTGTGGCCTGCCTTCAAGGAAATGGCCGAAGCGGCGATTGAGATCGGCGAAATCGGTCAACCATTGAGAGAGGCGATAGGCCGCATTGGTCGCGAAGGCGAAGTCGCGATGATGCGCACCACGGGCGGCGTCAACACCCATCGTGGCGCGATCTGGGCCTTGGGGTTACTGGTCACGGCGGCTGCGCTGGATCCCTCTGATTTGTCGGCGGCAGGTTTGGGTTTGCGCGCGGCTTGTCTGGCACTGATCGAGGATCGCAATCTACCCACACAAAACAGCCATGGCGCTGAAGTCGCTCGCAAATACGGCGCCATGGGCGCGCGGGAGCAGGCTCAGATGGGCTTCCCCGCTGTCACCCAATGCGGCCTGCCCCAACTGAAACTCAGCCGCACCGCCAATCATGGCGAGCAGAACGCGAGACTCGATGCACTGCTGGCGATCATGACCACGTTGTCCGATACCTGCGTGCTGTATCGCGCCGGAGAGCAAGGTCTGGCGACCATGCAGCAAGGCGCGCAGCGAGTGCTGGACGCTGGAGGTAGTGCGACGCTGAGCGGCCGACGAGCCCTGCATGCGCTCGATGAGCAGTTGTTGAGCCTGAACGCATCCCCGGGTGGCGCGGCCGATCTGCTTGCTGCCTGCCTGTTTATCGATTGCCTTGAGCCTGCGCTCGGCGATGAAACGAGGAACGTCTGATCATGGAAATCCTGTCTTTTGAATTCCCTGCCGGTCAGCCCCCATTGGGGCGTGCGCTGGTGGGTTGTGTCGGCTCCGGCGACCTTGAAGTCATGCTGGAACCCGGCCTACCGGGCAAGCTGACCATTCAGGTCGTGACGTCGGTCAATGGCAGTTCGGCGCGCTGGCAGCATCTGTTCGAGCGTATGTTCGACGGCCAGACGCCACCCGCGATGAGCATCGACATTCATGATTTCGGTGCCACACCAGGTGTGGTTCGCCTGCGTCTGGAGCAAGGCTTCGAGGAGATTGGTCATGACTGACAGCACTCGTTTGTTGAAACAGCACAGCTTCGTTGAACTCGGCGCTCGTCAACGTGCGCGTGCCCTGCTCGATGAAGGCAGCTTTCGCGAGCTGATCGACCCCTTTGCGCGAATGACGTCTCCCTGGCTGCCAAAGCAGGGCGTCGTACCCCAAGCCGATGACGGTGTAGTGATTGCCAAAGGATCTATTGGTGGCAAACCCGTCGTGGTATGCGCCATCGAAGGCAACTTTCAGGGCGGCAGCATGGGTGAAGTGGGCGGCGCAAAAATGGCGGGCGCACTGGAACTCGCTGCTGAAGACAATCGCAACGGCATCCCGACCGCAGCCGTGCTGCTGCTGGAAACCGGTGGTGTGCGTTTGCAGGAGGCCAACCTCGGGTTGGCGGCCATCGCCGAGATTCATGCGGCCATTGTCGATCTGCGTCGTTATCAGCCGGTGATCGGCGTGGTGGCGGGGAGCGTCGGGTGTTTCGGCGGCATGTCCATCGCGGCCGGACTGTGCAGTTATCTGGTGGTGACTCAGGAAGCGCGGCTTGGCTTGAACGGCCCGCAAGTGATCGAGCAGGAAGCGGGCATCGAAGAATACGACTCCCGCGACCGGCCGTTCATCTGGAGCATCACCGGCGGCGAGCAACGTTTTGCCAGCGCTCTGGTAGACGCCTACGTTGCCGATGACATCGCGGCCATCCAGCAACAAGTGGAGGACCTGTTGCACAAGGGCAAGCCGGCGCAGGAACGCAGCAGCCAGTACGCGCTGTTCCTGAAGCGCCTGGCGGAAGTGGACACCAGTATTCAGATCGACCCCGCCGCCGTGCGCAGCCTGTATCAAGGAGAACAGTCATGACTGGTTACTCGACCCGTGGTTTGCAGTGGTTCAACGCACTGGCCGCGAACTCTGTCGAAGTAAACGGCCTGCCAACCTCAGTGAAGGCCGCTGACGGAAAACTCGGCGATCAGCCTGCGCGCTTTCTCGCCGTCGTCGCTGATCCGGATAACCGTTTCCCCCGTGCACAGAATGGAGAAGTCGGCCTGCTCGAAGGCTGGGGGCTGGCACACGCTGTCGACGCTGCCATCGAACTGGATCGCCAGAGCGAAAACAAGCGGGCTTTGATCGCAATCATCGACGTGCCGAGTCAGGCTTACGGTCGTCGCGAGGAGGCGCTGGGCATTCACCAGGCGCTGGCGGGTGCGGTGGATGCTTATGCACGCGCGCGTCTGGCGGGGCATCCGGTGATCGGTCTGCTGGTTGGCAAGGCCATGTCCGGTGCATTTCTGGCTCACGGCTATCAGGCCAACCGCTTGATCGCTCTGCGTGATCCTGGGGTGATGGTGCACGCGATGGGCAAGGCTTCGGCGGCCCGCGTGACGCTGCGCAGCGTCGAAGAACTGGAAAAACTCGCTGCCAGCATCCCGCCCATGGCGTACGACATCGACAGCTACGCAGGCCTTGGTTTGCTCTGGGAAACACTGTCGGTCAGCCAGATCGAACAGCCGTCCGCCGGGGACATTACCTCAGTTCAGGAGTGCCTGATGGCGGCGATCAAGGACACTCAAGCCAGCGGCACCGACTTGAGTTCACGCCTCGGTGCGCCGAATCGTGCGGCGTCGTCCAAAGTCCGCGAACTGTTGCGAGCACAGTGGTAATGAACGCTTTCATGCCTGCTCAACCCCATGATCTGTTGTGGGGTATGTCTGTGGCCGCCTTGCCTGCCGACGCTCCGGCGTGGGTGGTGGAAGTGCTCGCCCTTGGGCATCCGGTGGTGGTACGCCGGGCGCGGGTAGCAGAAGGTTTCGTAGCCGTCGGCGTGCGCGGTCGCTCGCGGGATCAGCGTTACGCCACGGTGATGAAGCTGGGCTCTATCGCTCGCCGGGTTGGCCCCGAGGAGCTCGTGGGCGCTGTTGAGGAGACGGCTGCGGATTGGCCTGCTTTGCATGCCTTGACGCAGATTCGTCCGATGATGGACGCATTGGGTTTGCCGTGGGGCGTGGCGGGCAGCGTCGGATTCGAACTGGCCAGCGGCGTTCCGGTGTTGCATCAGGACAGCGATCTGGACCTGATCCTGCGAGCATCCGAGTTCTTCAGTCGCCAGCAGGCCGCTGAACTGGTCGAAGCGCTGGATGGTGCGGCGTGTCGCATTGATCTGCAGCTGCAGACACCTGCAGGTGCCGTGGCACTGCGCGAGTGGGCGGGTTCGGCGCGTCAGGTGTTGCTCAAGGCCAATGACGCGGCGCGCCTGGTGACGAACCCGTGGTCGTCACAAGAGTGCGCGGCATGAGCAGCTTTTGGGTATTCCCCGGCCAAGGCGCGCAACACTCGGGCATGTTGCACACGTTGCCGAACGATCCACTGATTGGCGAATGCCTGAGTGAAGCAAACGATGCGCTGAATGAAAACGTACTCGATCTGGACACCCCCGCCGCACTGCAATCGACCCGCGCGGTTCAGTTGTGTTTGTTGATTGCCGGAGTCGCCTGCTCCCGGCTACTTATGGCTCAAGGCAACACGCCGGACTACGTGGCGGGGCTGTCGATTGGCGCTTACCCAGCGGCAGTGATGGCCGGGGCGCTGAGCTTTGCCGATGCCGCTCGATTGGTCGCCTTGCGTGGCGAGTTGATGCAGAACGCTTATCCCAAAGGCTATGGCATGACGGCGCTGATCGGTCTGGATCAGTCCACGGTCGAAGGTCTCGTGGAAAAAATTCACAGCAAGGACACGCCGGTTTATCTGGCGAACATCAATGCCGACACCCAGTTCGTCATTGCCGGCAGTGACCATGCGATGACCGACGTTGCCGCATTGGCCAAGGCACAGGGCGCTGCAGCGGCCAAGCGGCTGGCGGTAAGCGTGCCTTCTCATTGCGAGCTGTTGAACGAGCCCGCGCAGACACTGGCCCAGGCGCTGGCAGATGTTTCTGTCCATGTTCCGACGCTCAAGTATCTGAGCGGCAGTACCGCCCGGCCGATATTCAACGCCGACAAATTGCGTGACGACCTGGCGTTCAACATGTGCCGAGTCATCGACTGGCGCAGCACCGTGCAAACCGCCTACGAGCGCGGAGCACGCCTGCAGATCGAATTGCCGCCCGGCACCGTGCTCACGGGCCTGGCGCGCAAAATTTTCGAACAAGGATCCGCAGTCGCCTTCCAGGGCGCGAGGCTGGATACGCTGAGCGCGCTGTCGCGAGAGGAGGAACGCCGCCACCCATAACCGACTGCTGCTTTCGAAGGAACACAAAAACAACAACTTCGACGATGCAAATTGAGGGCAAAAACAATGATTATTTATGGTGTTGCGTTTTTAGCGTTCTGCACACTGGTGGGCATTTCAGTGGGCGAATACCTTGGCAAGTTGATAGGCGTGCCGGCCAACGTCGGTGGCGTGGGTATTGCCATGCTGCTGCTCATCGGTTTCGGTAGCTGGCTGAGCAAGCGTGGTTATCTGGACAGCAAGACCGCTCAGGGCGTGGAGTTCTGGAGCGCAATCTACATCCCCATCGTGGTCGCCATGGCCGCGCAGCAAAATGTCTATGGTGCGTTGAAGGGCGGGCCGATGGCGATCATCGCCGGAACCCTGGCCGTGGTCATCGCCTTCCTGTTGGTGCCTGTGCTGACCCGTATCGGTCAAAAAAAGCCTGAAGCCGATATCGCCGTTTCTTCCACCAAGACTGTGGGGTAATCAGCATGTATGACGCCATTTTGAAGGCCATCAACGGCTACGGTCTGGTCAGCGGTTTCGCGGTCATCGGCATCACCATGTGGGTGTCGTACTGGATTTCAAACACATTCACCAAGGGTCGGCTGCACGGCTCGGCCATCGCCATCATCCTGGGCCTGGCGCTCGCTTATGTGGGCGGCGCAGTCACCGGTGGCCAGAAAGGCATTGTCGACCTGCCGCTGCTGTCCGGCATCGGTCTGCTGGGCGGTGCCATGTTGCGAGACTTCGCGATTATCGCTACCGGCTTCGGCGTCAGCGTGAATGAGCTCAAGCGCGCGGGTTACGTAGGTGTTTTCTCGTTGTTCGTCGGCGTCGGGACTTCTTTTGTCGCGGGTGTGGGCGTGGCGCTGTCTTTTGGCTATACCGACGCGGTCAGTCTGACCACCATTGGCGCCGGGGCAGTGACCTACATCGTGGGACCTGTCACCGGTGCAGCCATTGGCGCCAGCTCTGAAGTGATGGCGCTTTCGATCGCGGCCGGGCTGATCAAGGCCATTCTGGTGATGGTCGTCACGCCGTTCGTGGCACCTATGATCGGCCTGAATAATCCTCGCAGCGCGGTGATCTTCGGGGGGTTGATGGGGACTTCCAGCGGTGTGGCGGGCGGCCTGGCGGCTACCGATCCGAAGCTTGTGCCTTATGGTTGCCTGACGGCGGCGTTCTACACCGCGCTGGGTTGTCTGCTGGGGCCGTCGCTGTTGTTCCTGATGGTGCGCGGGATACTGGGTTGAGGCTTTTTTGCCACGTTTTACGCTTGCGCCATAGGTGTTCTGGATGACCAATACACCTGTGGGAGACGCCGGAGGTCACGACGGCAGCGACAGCGGTGGATCAGTCGAGGGATGTGTCGCTGACACTCCGCGTTCGCTGCCGTCGTCGCCTCCGGCGTCTCCCACCAGTCATTGAGTGGCTGTGGGGGCTATCGCTGCTCCAACCGGTTCGAATACATCCGGCACTCCGCCAACAACGCCAGCAGATTCGGATCGCGCTCCCGGGCCTTGAGGAACACCAGCCCGATATGCTGCTGCATGCGGTAACGCGCCTGCAGCGGTATCAGGCGCACGCGGTTCTCGTAAACCGCCGCAATCCGCCCCGGCAGCAATGCATAGCCCACCCCCGAGCTGACCATGCTCAGCAGCGTAAAGATGTCGTTCACCTGCATCGCCACTTTCGGTTCGAACCCCGCCTGTTGAAACACCCTCGCACCGTCGCGATGGGTGGCGAAGCCTTGGGTCAGGGTGATGAACGTCGCCTCGCGCAGATCGCTCAGGTCCACCTCACTCTGTTGAGCGAAGGGCGAGTCGGCGGGTGTGGCGAGGAAAATGTCATCGGAAAACAGTGGCAGCTGCTCGCAGTCCGGGTCGTTGACGCTCTCGTTGAGCGACACCAGGATCGCGTCGACTTCCATGTTCTTGAGCTTGTAGAACAGGTCGATGTTCGAGCCCAGTATCAGATCGATGTTCAGCTCGCTGCGGCGGATCTTCAGGCCCATGATCAGCTGCGGCACGGTCTTGACCGTCAGTGAATACAGCGCCCCGAGTTTGAAGCGTGCAGCTGAGAATCCGGCAGCGGCGCGGGTCTGCTCGACAGTGCTCAACACATCCTGCACCAGCTTCTGTGCGCGCTCTTCGAGCACATAGGCGCTTTCCATCGGCGTGAGGTTGCGCCCCTCATGTTTGAACAAGGGGCAGCGCAGGGCGCTCTCCAGCGAGTGAATCGCCCGGTGAACGCTGACGGTGCTGGTCTGCAATTCCGCCGCCGCGCGCGCAAGATTGCCGGTGCGCATGAACGCCAGGAAGATTTCCAGCTTCTTGAGAGTCAGCTCTTCGTCGATCTGCATCGTGTCGTTCCCGGACCGGCTTCTTATTGTTCGAATGCCCGATTGTGCCCAACTCATCGGTCGCTGGCTGCATGAAATTCTCATCGAGGCTGACACATGCATTGCGCTTTCACGTCATAAGCTGGAGCCTTGTCGTTTGTCAGTGCAACTGAGAGAGGTTTTTAGCGGATGTACTACGGAGAAAAATTCAACGCCTGGACCCATCTGGTGGGTGCGGTGTTGGCGTCAATCGGTGCGGTCTGGCTGTTGGTGATCGCAAGCCTGACCGGTGATGTATGGAAAATAGTCAGTGTGGCGGTGTATGGCGTGGCGCTAGTGTTGCTGTACAGCGCATCGACGGTTTATCACAGCGTGCGTGGCCGGGCGAAAGTCATCATGCAGAAGGTCGATCACCTATCGATCTATCTGTTGATCGCAGGCAGCTACACGCCTTTTTGTCTGGTGACATTGCGCGGGCCGTGGGGCTGGACGCTGTTCGGGATCGTCTGGGGGCTGGCGGTGATTGGCATGTTGCAGGAGATCAAGCCGCGTTCAGAGGCGCGAGTGATGTCCATCGTGATCTACGCGGTCATGGGCTGGATCGTGCTGGTTGCGGTCAAACCGCTGATAGCCGCTCTGGGCACGGCCGGATTCACCTGGCTGGCGCTGGGCGGCGTGCTTTACACCGTGGGCATCATCTTCTTTGCCTACGACAAGCGATTCCGCCACTGGCACGGCATTTGGCACCTGTTCGTGATTGCCGGGAGCCTGCTGCATTTCGTGGCGATCACGTGGTATGTGCTCTGACCTCAACTAGCTCGCGCAACCCCCCTGTAGCAGTCCGGCCGGGCGGCGTTCGGTTTGCCGGCGGTGGTGGTTTCAAGATCGTCACCGCCGGCAAGCTGTGCTGCTACGGCCCACTGGTGTCGCCAAAACCCATGCTCTACTTCAGTGCATGGGTATCTGTGAACTGATCGTTCATTTTCTGCACAACCCCATTGCGTAAGCGCTCCGGCCCGCGCACCAAACCTAAAAGCGTTCGCACTCGATTGAAGCATTTAATTCATTTATTTTATTTGTTGAATTATTTGATTCGTAACCCTAGTCTGATCCTCGAAACGCCTGGTGAAGTGGCGAGGCGGCCTTCTTGGACTGACTGAATAATCGGGGAGCAAGACATGAACGTGAAAGTACTGTTAGGCATGGCCGTGGCAACCGCATTTTCCGCTTCCACCTGGGCTGCAGACTGGACCGTAGGCGCCAACGTCGGCAACGTGCCATGGGAGTTTCAGGATGCCAAAGGCGAGATTGTCGGTTTCGAAGTCGATGTGGTGAAAGAAATCGCCAAGCGTGCAGGCAAGACCGTCGAGTTCGTCAACATTCCGTTCAACGGCCTGTTCAGCGCTGTGCAGTCCAAGCGCGCGGACATCGCCATTTCCTCGATCACCATCACCCCGAAACGCCTCGAATCAGTCGGCTTCGCCCAACCGTATTACGACAGTGACCAATCGCTGTCGGTGTTGACCAAGTCGGGGATCACCGGCCTCAAGGACATGGACGGCAAGGTGGTCGGCGTCGACACCGGCTCAACCGGCGACATGTGGGTGAACGCGCATCAGGCCGAGTACAAGTTCAAGGAAGTTTCGCGCTACGAAGGCCTGTCGCCGGCCATGCTCGACCTCGCTTCCGGGCGGATGGACGGCTACATCAGCGATATCCCGGCAGTCCTCTACTACATCAAGGACAAGCCTCAGTACAAGGTGGTCGCGCGTATTCCAACCGGCGAAAAGTACTCGCTGATGCACGCCAAGGGCTGGGAATCGGCCACTCAGGTCAACGACATCATTTCTGCCATGAAGAAAGAGGGTGTGATCGCCGGCCTGCACAAGAAGTGGTTCGGCGCTGACGCGGATCCTGAGTCCAGCACCGTCAAAGTGGTCGATGTCCTCAAGTAATTCCTGACTGCTCACCACCACGCCAGCCGCTGCCCGTCATCAAGGAATCGCAATGGAGTTGTTACAGACTTTCTTCAACTGGAGCGTGTTTGTCGATGCGCTACCGCTGATGCTGCGCGGCCTTGGCGTGACAGTGATGCTGGGCGTGGTCAGCATCGTGCTAGGCCTGGTGGGCGGATTGATGCTCGCGATGCTGCGGCTCTACGCCTACACCCCCATTCGCTTTCTGGCGCGCGTGTACATCGATGTACTGCGCTCGATTCCGCTGCTGGTCCTGCTCGTCCTGATTTACTACGCGCTGCCATTCGTGGGCATTCGGCTTTCTTCCTTCGCGGCGGCCACCGCAGCGCTTTCGCTGGTTTCATGCGCTTACTCGGCAGAGATTTTCCGCTCCGGCATCGAAGCCATTCCTCGCGGTCAGTTCGAAGCCTCTGCCTCCCAGGGCATGAGCTTCTTCAACACCATGCGCGACATCATCCTGCCCCAGGCGATGCGCATCGTCATGCCACCCATGACCAGCAACTGCATCAACGTCATGAAAGACACTGCATTGGCATCGGTGGTGGCGATGCCGGATCTGCTCAAGCAAGCCACGCAGGCTCAGGCGCTGGCCGCCAATCCCACGCCTCTGGTCGGTGCAGCGGTCATGTACCTGCTGTTACTGCTGCCATTGGTGCAGTTGGTGAGCTGGATCGAGCGCCGTAACGGCTCCGGGAGAAAAAGCGCATGAGTACCGTCATCGAAATCGAACGCGTGGACAAGTTCTACGGGCCATTTCAAGCGTTGAGCGATATCAACCTGACGGTCGATCAGGGCGAAGTGGTGGTGATTCTCGGGCCATCCGGGTCGGGCAAGTCGACGCTGATTCGCTGCATCAATCTGCTTGAGGAATACCAGAAAGGTGATATTCGCGTGGCCAGTCAGCGGGTCGAAACCGGCCCGAAGCTGGCGAGCATTCGCTGCGAAGTCGGCATGGTGTTCCAGAACTTCAACTTGTACCCACACCTGACCGTGCTCGCCAACGTTGCGCTCGCACCGGTACGTGTGCGGGGCATGTCCCGGCGTGACGCCAACGAACGCGCCCGCCTGCTGCTGGAGAAAGTCGGCATGGGCGCCCATGCCGCGAAATACCCGGGCCAACTCTCGGGCGGCCAGCAGCAGCGCGTCGCCATCGCTCGCACCATGGCCATGGAGCCGCGCGTGATTCTGTTCGACGAGCCCACGTCAGCGCTTGATCCAGAGATGGTCGGCGAGGTGCTCGACGTCATGCAGAACCTCGCGCGCTCCGGTGTGACCATGGTTGTTGTAACCCATGAAATGGGCTTTGCGCGCAAGGTCGCCGACCGGGTGATCTTCATGGAGAACGGCCGAATCATCGAACAGAACAATCCGCACGATTTCTTCACGGCCCCTCAAGAGCCGAGAACCCGCGCGTTCTTGCAGGCCATCCTGCATCACTGATCAGACCTTGGAGTGCACACCCTTGAATGCCTTGGACATCGATTACGTACGCAGCCAGTTCCCTGCGCTCAGCAGTGGTTATGCCTATCTGGACAACGCAGGTGGCTCGGCTGTGCTCAAGCCGGTCGCCGAGCGGATCACCGATTATTTGCTCAACAGCGCAGTCCAGCTTGGAGCGTCCTACAGCGAGTCGGTGGATGCTGGCGCCCGGGTGATGGCAGCTCGCGAATCGGTGGCGCAACTGATCAATGCCCGTTATCCGGAAGAGTGTGTAATGGGGGGCTCGACCACGCACCTGCTGCAGATCCTCTGCCGTGCCATTGCGCCATCGATTGGCCCAGGGGACGAAGTCGTCGTAACCAATTGCGATCACGAGGCCAATATCGGGCCTTGGGTACGCCTGTGTGAGGAGCGCGGCGCGACGCTGCGCGTGTGGGAAGTCAGCCCGCAAAGCATGGAGCTGGAACTGCGCGATCTGGACAGCCTGCTGAGCGAGAAAACCCGCTACGTTGCCATGACCCACGCCTCGAACATCCTCGGCAGCGTCAATCCAGTTGCTGAAGTCGCGCGCAAGGTCCATGCAGTCGGCGGCAAGCTGTGCGTCGATGCCGTGGCCTACGCGCCCCATCGTCTGGTCGATGTGCAGGCCAGCGGCGCTGACTATTACGTGTTCAGTTTTTACAAGACCTTCGGCCCACACTTCGCGGTGCTGTGGGGCAAGCGCGAGGCACTCCTGGAACTGCCCAGCCTGAACCACTTTTTCATCGGCCAGGACGTCATCCCCTACAAGCTGCAGCCGGGCAACCTCAACTACGAGCTCTCCTACGGCTGCATCGGGATCAGCGATTATCTGATCGACATCGGGCAACGTCTCGGCGCAACCGGCACCCAGCGTCAGCTGATGCAGGCGGCGTTCGATGCATTCGAAATACAGGAAGACCTGCTCGCCGAAATCTTGTTGGCGTTTCTACGGGAAACCCCTGGCGTGCGCATCATCGGCAAACCGCGTGCAACCAACGGGGACCGCGTGCCGACGATCAGCTTTGTGGTGGACGGTGTGCAGTCCGAAGACATCGTGCGGCGTATCGACGACCACCGAATGGGTATCCGCTTCGGTGACTTCTACGCCCGCCGACTGATCGAACAACTGGGCCTGACCCGCCATGGCGGCGTGGTTCGCGTGTCGATCGCTCACTACAACAGCGTCGATGAGTTGGATCGTCTGGTGGAACATCTGGCCCGGGCGATCACAGAACTGCGCCCATCCTGAATTTTATCGAGCGACTTTATGCCTGTACCTCAAACCCTGGCCGAGCTGCGCTCAGCCATTGTCGAACACCAGGATCGGCTGACTGCTCGGCAGCGAGATGCCGCGCACTACCTCAATGAGCATCCCCATGACGTTGCGCTGAATACCGTTGCAGCCTTGGCGAAAATCTCGGGTATTCCGTCGTCCGCGTTCATTCGGCTGGCGCAAGCCCTGGGCTTTGGAGGGTTCAGCGACCTGCAACGACTGTTCAAGCAGCCGTTGCAGCAGGCCGGGCAGGGTAGTTTCAAAGAGCGCATCCGCCACTATCGCGGCGAGCAATTGCTGGAGGATCCAACGGACGTCGGCGCCATGCTGTCGGCATTCAGCCGCGCCAACATCGTCTCGCTTGAACACCTGGCAGAAGGGGAGCAGGTCGACGCCATCGAAAAGGCCATCGAGTTGCTGCAACAGGCGCGAACCACTTTTGTGGTGGGTATGCGTCGCTCCTTTCCGATGGCTGCCTATCTGAGTTACGCACTGAGCCGTGTAGGACGACGCGCCGTCCATATCAGCGGACTGGGCGGCAGCCTGCGTGAACAGGTCGGTGCGCTGCACGGTGATGACGTTCTGGTGGCGGTGAGTTTTCCGCCGTATGCGCAAGAAACTATCGACGCCTGTCAGCAGGCGGTGGCGGCCGGCACCCCGATTGTCGCGATCACTGACAGCATTCTCAGCCCGGTGGGGCAGAAGGCGTCGGTGATGATCGAGGTCAACGACGCCGAGCTGCTGGGTTTCCGCTCGCTGACGGCTGCCTTCTGCATTGCACAAACCTTGGCCATGGGCCTGGCCTTCCGCGAGGGGCAGAACCTTGATGGACCTGATCACGATGCGTTGAAAAATATCGACTGCTGAGCCTTGGTTCGGCGGTTCTACCGGCTGTTTGAACGTTGCAGGAGACTGGTTCTATGGCTTTACCTCTTCGAGATCTGGTCGGCTACGGCCGGCAGCGCCCTCAGGGCACGTGGCCCAATGGTGCACGGCTGGCGATCAACTTCGTCATCAACTACGAAGAAGGCTCTGAACGCTCGCTGGCCATGGGTGACCCCGATCAGGAGAGCATGACCGAGTGGGGCAGCTATCAGTTTCCCGAGGGCGTGCGCAATCTGGCGATGGAATCGATGTATGAATACGGCGCCCGCGTCGGAATCTGGCGCATCCTCGACATCCTGCAAAAGGCCAACGTTCCTGCCACCTTTCACGCCTGTGCCGTGGCCTTCGAGCAGAACCCGGATGTCGCCAGAGCGGCGGTCGAACAGGGCCATGAGATCTGCAGTCATGGTTACCGTTGGGAGGAGGTGTTTCGCCTGACGGAAGCTGAGGAGCGCGAGCACATTCGGCTGGCCATCGAATCCTTCGAGCGTACGTGTGGCAAACGCCCGGTGGGCTGGTACTGCCGCTATGGCGCCAGCGTGCACACGCGACGGCTGGTGGCCGAGGAGGGCGGCTTTCTTTACGACTCGGACGCCTACAACGACGACGTGCCGTATTTCGTCGACGTCGAAGGCAAGCAGCATCTGGTCGTGCCGTACACCAGCGACGTCAACGACTTCCGCTACTGGAACTCTCCGGGGCTTTCCCAGGCGTCCGACTTCCTCGAATACATGCGAGAAAGCTTCGACGTCTTGTACGAAGAGGCCGCCGATGGCCTGCGAATGATGTCCATCGGGCTGCATCCGCGAATGGTTGGGCGTCCCGGACGCGTGCGGGCGATCAAGCAGTTCATCGAATACGCCCAGGCCCACGACGGCGTTTGGTTCACCACCCGCGAAGAAATCGCCAAGGCCTGGCTCAGCCGCGCCTGAGGGAGAGCACGACATGCAGGCTTTCGACCTGATCATCCGCAACGCCAATGTGGTGACCGCCGCAGACAGCTTCTTGTGTGACATCGGCATACGGGCGGGTCGCATCGCTGCGCTCGGTCAAGACCTGCAGGGCGCTGCCGATGAGGTCGACGCACGCGGCCGGACCGTGACGCCGGGTGGTGTCGACAGCCATGTTCACCTTGATCAGCCGACCGGTGACGGCTCGGTAATGGCCGATGACTTCGAAAGTGGAACCCGCTCTGCGGCGTGCGGCGGGACGACAACTGTGATTCCGTTTGCCTGCCAGCAAAAAGGACAAAGCCTGCGCTCGGCGGTGGAGGACTACCACCGTCGTGCAGACGGTCGAGCGCTGATCGACTACGCGTTTCATCTGATCGTGACTGACCCGACCGAAGACGTACTGCGCCGTGAACTCCCCGAGTTGATCGCCGAGGGCTACACCTCGTTCAAGATCTACATGACTTACGACGCGCTGAAGCTGAATGACCGCGAGATTCTGGAAACCCTTTCGGTCGCGCGTGCCGAAGGTGCGATGGTCATGCTCCACGCTGAAAACAGCGATTGCATTGCCTGGCTCACCGAGCGTTTATTGGCCGCCGGGCACAGCGCGCCGCGTTATCACGCAACGTCACGGCCGATGCTGGTCGAGCGCGAAGCCACCCATCGGGCCATTGCGCTGGCAGAGCTGGTCGATGTACCGATTCTTATCGTGCATGTGTCAGGACGCGAGGCTATCGAGCAGATCCGCTGGGCGCAGAGCCATGGCTTGAAGGTGTATGGCGAAACCTGTCCGCAGTACCTGTTTCTGACGGCGGATTCACTGGGCTGCGACGACAGTTTTGAAGGCGCGAAGTGTATTTGCAGCCCGCCGCCGAGGGATGCGGGGAACCAGCAGGTTGTCTGGGACGGCCTGCAGAATGGCTCGTTCGAGGTGTTTTCTTCGGATCACGCGCCGTTTCGCTACGAAGGCCACGACGGCAAACGCGCTCATGGTGAGGCGGCACCGTTTTCCGAGGTCGCCAACGGCATTCCGGGGGTTGAGACGCGCATGGCGCTGTTGTGGTCGGAGGGCGTTCGCAAGGGGAGGATCAGCCCTCAGGAATTTGTCGCGCTGACCGCCACCAATGCGGCGAGGCTTTATGGTTTGTATCCGCGAAAAGGCAGCATTGCGATTGGTGCCGACGCCGATCTGGTGATCTGGGACGAAGGCCTGGATTTGGAGCTGAGCAATGAGCTGCTGCACCACAACGTGGATTACACCCCTTATGAGGGTATGCGTTTGAGTGCCTGGCCCGCGATGACCTTCGCCCGAGGGGAAAAGCTCTGGGACGGTAACGCGCTGGGTACGCCGGGGCGCGGCGAGTTTCTGCCTTGCGCTCGACCGGAACCTGCGAAGGCGCGGCGGCGGCAGTCGGAATTACCTGAAATGTAAACGCTCTATCGTGCCGGCGAAAAGGCAGTTGTAGCACTCCGGCTTACCGGCGGTGCGAGTTCAAGGACCTCACCGCTGGCAAGCCGGGCTGCTATAGAGGAAGGTGTTTCAGAAATCGCCCCACAACTGCTGCGCAATGCTCAACGCCACAACCGGCGCGGTCTCTGTGCGAAGCACGCGTGGGCCGAGGCGCGCAGCGTGGAAACCTGCGTCCTGGGCTTGATCGACTTCGGCGTCGTTCAAGCCGCCTTCCGGGCCGATGAGGAACGCCAGACTCTTCGGCTTTTCATGGCTCACCAATGGCTCGGCGACCGGGTGCAGCACCAGCTTCAGATCGGCTTCGGTGTGCTTGAGCCAATCCGCCAGCGTTACCGGCGGATTAACCACCGGCACCACGGAGCGACCGCACTGCTCACAGGCGCTGATCGCGATCTGCTGCCAATGTGCCTGACGCTTCTCGGCGCGCTCGTCCTTGAGTCGAACCTCGCAGCGCTCGCTGACGATCGGGGTAATCTGCGTGACGCCCAATTCAGTGGCTTTCTGGATCGCCCAGTCCATGCGCTCGCCACGGGACAGGCCCTGGCCGAGATGGATTTGCAGGGCGGATTCGGCCAGCCCAGGAAAACTTTCCGATATCTGAACGCGGACCCGCTTCTTGCCGACTTCCACCAGGGTGGCACGGAACTCTGCGCCCGAACCGTCGAACAGTTGCACGGCATCGCCTTCGGCCATGCGCAAAACCCGACCGATGTAATGCGCCTGTGCTTCTGGCAGTTCGTGTTCACCGGTACTCAGGGGGGCGTCGATGAAAAAGCGGGACAGTCTCATGGTTGTTTCTCTGTGAATTCTTCAGGTACTGCGTGTTGTTCGATGACCGCTGATGCGTATTTCAATCAACCCGGATCACGAAAATCCGGATGGAAATTCTCCCGCACCGCCACGCTGACACTGCTGCGCGTTGCGATGTCGATGCCTTCGCTCGCCACTTCGGCGAGGAAATCGATCTGCTCCGGCGTGATCACGTAAGGCGGCAGGAAATACACCACGCTGCCCAGCGGCCTGAGCAATGCACCACGGGTCAAGGCATGTTCGAAGACCTTCAGGCCCCGACGCTCCTGCCAGGGATAAGCGGTCTTGCTCGCCTTGTCCTGCACCATCTCGATGGCCAGGGCCATTCCGGTCTGGCGTACTTCAGCGACGTTCGGGTGATCCACCAGATGCGCCGTCGCAGTCTTCATCCGCTGGGCCAGCGCCTTGTTGTTCTCGATGACGTTGTCCTGCTCGAAGATATCCAGCGTCGCCAGCGCTGCCGCACAGGCCAGTGGGTTGCCGGTGTAGCTGTGCGAGTGCAGGAAGGCGCGCAAGGTGGGGTAGTCGTCATAGAAAGCGTCGTAGACATCATCGGTGGTGATGCATGCCGCGAGCGGCAGGTAACCGCCGGTCAATGCCTTGGACAGACACAGGAAATCCGGACGAATCCCCGCTTGCTCGCAGGCGAACATGGTGCCGGTACGCCCGAAGCCCACCGCAATTTCGTCGTGAATCAGATGCACGCCATAACGATCACACGCCTCGCGCAGCAGCTTGAGGTAGACCGGATCGTACATGCGCATCCCGCCGGCGCCCTGAATCAACGGTTCGATGATGACTGCTGCGACCGTGTCGTGGTTCTCGGCCAGGGTTTGTTCCATCACCGCGAACATCGTCCGGGTGTGCTCTTCCCAACTCACGCCTTCCGGGCGGTGGTAGCAATCGGGGCTTGGAACCTTGATGGTGTCCAGCAACAGCGCTTTGTAGGTTTCGGTAAACAACGGCACATCGCCCACCGACATCGCCGCGACAGTCTCGCCGTGATAGCTGTTGGTCAATGTGACGTAGCGTTTCTTGTTCGGCTTGCCGCGATTGAGCCAGTAGTGAAAGCTCATTTTCAATGCGACTTCGATGCAGGACGAACCGTTATCGGCGTAGAAACAACGTGTCAGGCCCTCGGGCGTCATCGCGATCAGTCGTTCCGACAGCTCGATGACAGGCTGGTGACTGAAACCGGCGAGGATCACGTGCTCAAGCTGGTCGACCTGATCCTTGATGCGCTGGTTGATGCGTGGGTTGGCGTGGCCGAATACGTTGACCCACCAGGAGCTGACAGCGTCGAGGTAACGCTTGCCTTCGAAGTCCTCCAGCCAGACGCCTTCACCGCGCTTGATCGGGATCAGCGGCAGGTTCTCGTGGTCTTTCATCTGGGTGCAGGGGTGCCACAGGACCTTGAGGTCGCGTTGCATCCACTGGTCGTTAAGGCCCATCGGTAATCTCCTGGTGACGACTCGCATGGCGCGAGGGCAAACAATCGCGCAAGCCTATGCAATGCGCCACTTTGGAACAACCTTTAGCGTATTTTTCGATACATTGCTGGCGCCGAAAATAAGCATGACGGACATTGCTGGCGGGCGTTTCAAGGCTGGCGTATCCTGCGCGCTCTTTGAAGAATCGGACGACAAAGTCCGACAATTCCCCCTGCTTTGTTCCGGAGTTCGCTGAATGCTTTCTGGTTGGCTGCGCGCCTGTGCGCTGGTGATGGTTGGGCTGGTCAGCGCTTCGGCGCTTGCCGTGGATAAGCCGCATACGGCGATTGTCGTCGGTGGCGGCCTGGCGGGCCTGACAGCCGCTTATGAACTTCAGAACAAGGGCTGGCAGGTGACCCTGCTCGAAGCCAAACCGACTGTCGGCGGCCGTTCTGGCCTGGCGGGCAGCGAGTGGATCGGCAATGCCAAGGCTCAGCCGGTGCTCAATCAATATCTGGATCGTTTCAAGCTCAAGCCGGTTCCGGCGCCTGAGTTCGTGCGTACTCCAGGCTATCTGATCGAAGGCGAGTACTTCTCCGCTGCCGATCTTGCGACCAAACAACCGGCCACCGCCGACGCCATCAAACGCTACGAAGCGGCGCTGGACGACATCGCCCGTTCGATCACCGATCCGGAAAACCCGGCCGCCAACAGCACGCTGTTCGCCCTGGACCAGATCAACGTGTCCAACTGGCTGGACCGTCTGACCCTGCCGCCGACTGCTCGTCAGTTGATCAATCAGCAGATCCGTACACGTTATGACGAGCCTTCGCGGCTGTCGCTGTTGTATTTGGCTCAGCAGTCGCGGGTCAACCGCAACGTCGACGACCGTGATCGTCGTGCCGCTCGCCTGCCCGGTGGCAGCGCGGTGCTGGCCGAAGAGTTCGTCAAGCAGTTGAAAGTGATCAAGACCAACTCGCCGGTTTCGGCCATCAACCAGGACAAGGACGGCGTGACCGTCAAGGTCGGGTCGGTCGGCTACGAGGCAGAATATGTGGTCCTCGCCGTGCCGCTGCGCGCGCTGAGCAAGATCCAGCTGACCCCGGCGCTAGATGCCCAGCATCAGGGCGCGATCAAGAGCACCAACTACGGCTGGCATGACCAGATCATGCTCAAGTTCAAGACTCCGGTCTGGGACAGCAAGGCGCGCATGTCTGGCGAAATCTATAGCAATACCGGTCTGGGGATGCTGTGGATCGAGCCTGCTCTGAAGGGCGGCGCCAACGCAGTGATCAACCTTGCGGGCGACAACGCGCGGATCATGCAGGCTTTCGGCGACAAGCAATTGGTGGATCAGGTGCTGATTCGTCTGCACGCGTTCTATCCACAGGCCCGCGGGGCATTCACCGGTTATGAAATTCGTCGCTCCAGCGTCGATCCTTCCACTGGCGGTGCGTACCTGGCGTTCGGCCCGGGACAGATCAGCAAGTACTGGCGTCTGTGGGAAAAACCTCTGCAACGCATTACCTTCGCCGGTGAACACACCGACACCTTGTACCCGGGCACCCTGGAAGGCGCGCTGCGTACCGGTCAACGTGCTGCGGGTCAAGTGCAGGATCTGGCGGCGGGCAAGTCGTTCGAGCCCGTGAAAGTCGCTCCGCCGAAAGCGCCAGAACCGGCTGCGAAGGAAAGCGGCGGCATCGGTGGTTTCTTCTCGAACATGTTCGGCGGTTCCAAGCCAGAATCGAAACCGGTCGAGAAAGCGCCAGAGCCTGCTCCGGCCCCTGCACCCGCTCCCGCGCCAGTGCCTGCGCCGCCTGCGCCGGTGGCCGAGCCTGCCAAGCCTGCTGTCGTTGAGCCCGCGAAGAAGGCGCCTGCCAAGAAGGAAGCCACCAAGAAGGAGCCTGCGAAGAAAGCTCCGGCCAAACCGGCGGCATCCCACAAGGCCCCGGCCAAGACCGACGCTGCGAAAAAAGCGCCGGTCAAGCCGGCAACCGATAAGGCTGCCACTCCCGCAGCCCCGGCGGCGGACAGCAAGAACTGATTGCTGAAACCCTGAAATGAGAAAGGCGCGGTGTGCATACCGCGCTTTTTTTTCATCTGCCGAATAACTGTAGCGTCTAGAGTGTTCTTTCAATGCGGCCGCTTACAAGCCCGTACCAGCCCGGCTTGACGGCGGCCATGCTCGCGAGATCGCCACCGTCGGCAAAGCCGGACCGCTATGCACAGATCGAGTTACGTAACAATGCGTTAATCCGCCTCGCGGAAAAGTAAGTCGGGAAATTCCCATCGTATTTCCCGATATTTCAAAGCGAAATTTTGCGCTTTCTTTCGATAGGTAAACCGCTAGTCTTTCTTCCAGCTTCACAGGCTGCTTTTACAGGAACCGTACCATGCAGTTACGCAACTCTTCTTCTCGTTATGGCTGGGTCAGTATTGTTCTGCACTGGGGCGTGGCGCTGACTGTTTTCGGGTTGTTCGCGTTGGGGTTGTGGATGGTCGGGCTCGGTTACTACGACACCTGGCGCAAGGCCGGTCCCGATCTGCACAAGAGCATCGGCATCACCCTGTTCCTGTTCATGCTGATTCGTGTGGTCTGGCGCTTTGTCAGCCCACCGCCTCCGCCACCTGCCAATCACAGTCGTTTCGTACGGATCGCCGCCAAACTGGGCCATGCGTTTCTGTACCTCGATCTGTTTCTGGTGATGTTTGCCGGGTACCTGATCTCCACCGCCGAAGGCGTCGGAATTCCGGTATTCGGTCTGTTTGAAGTGCCTGCGCTGATCAGCGGACTGCCCGACCAGGCGGACGTTGCGGGCGAAGTACACCTGTATCTGGCCTGGACCCTGGTGGTCTTTGCCGTACTCCACGGTCTGGCTGCCCTGAAGCATCACTTCATCGACCGTGATGCAACGTTCATTCGTATGCTTGGCCGCAAGGCCTGACACTCAACTCAACTGAAACAGGAAGACGACGTATGTTGAAAAAGACACTGGCTGCACTGGCTCTGGGTACCGCGCTGCTGGCAGCCGGTCAGGCAATGGCTGCGGACTACACCATCGACAAGGAAGGCCAGCACGCCTTCATCGATTTCCGTATCAGCCACCTGGGCTACAGCTTCATCCACGGTACCTTCAAGGACTGGAGCGGTACCTTCAGCTTCGACGCTGCCAAGCCTGAAGACAGCAAGATCAGTATCGACATCAAGACCGCCAGCGTTGACACCAACCATGCTGAGCGTAACAAGCACATCAGCAGCAAGGATTTCCTGGACGTCGCGACCTATCCTGACGCCAAGTTCGTGTCCACCAGCGTCAAGTCGACCGGCAAGAACGCCGATGGGAAGGACACTGCTGACGTGACAGGCGACCTGACCCTGCATGGCGTGACCAAGCCGGTTGTCATCAAGGCAACGTTCAACGGCGAAGGCAAGGATCCATGGGGCGGCTACCGTGCCGGCTTCAACGGCACCACCACCATCAAGCGCTCTGATTTCGGCAAGATGATGGATCTGGGTCCAGCCTCGGACACCGTAACCTTCGACATTTCGTTCGAAGGCGTCAAAGCCAAGTAAGACTGCTCGATAAACAAGAACGCCGCCCATTGGGCGGCGTTTTTGTTGGTCATGACTCGTGACTCTATCTGAATAGCTCGGCATGGGTACCGAGGTCGACGAATATCAGATCGCGGTCAGTCATTTGATAGATCAGAAGGAAATCCCCGCCAACATGGCACTCTCTGGAACCTCCCCACTCACCCCTAAGCTCATGGTCCAGATACTCCGGCGATAAAGGCTGGCCTTCCCAGATCATTCCCATGACTGCACGCATGGCCTTCATGTCGTGTCGACCGGCCTTGTTGTAGCGATCCCAGGACTTTTTGAATTACGGTGTGTAATCGACCCGTCTAGGCAGAGTGGCTCGTTTTGGGTTTGGCGCTTTGCTTTCTGCGTGTTTGGGGTGCTTCTTTGCCATCCAGGTCCTCTAACAACTCGTCCATCGAATCAAATCGGCTGCGGATTTCGCGCGCCTGAACCAAGGCTCGGGAAGTGTGATCCGAAGGTACACGTACCTCAAACGGTAGCCCTTGCGTTTCCACGACCTGCAGCAGGAAAAGGCGCATCGCTTCGCTGATGGTTAACCCGCAGGCGCTAAGCACTGCGGTCACTCGCTCCTTCAAATCCTCATCTATGCGGCAGCGCACGTCGGTGTTTTTAAGTAATGCGGCCATAGTGATAACCTCTCAAAAAATGTAGCTACATCGTAGCTGCGTGTTGAGGGGCGATTATTTGCTTTTTGATTGCTACTTGGCAAGCGGCGAATTGCGGCGGATTTGGAGGACAGTTTCACTTGTGCAGAGACTTCGTTCGCGCACAAACAAAAACGCCCCGAACCAGTCGGGGCGTTTTTCATTCACTGTCGCAGAGTCAGCGCTGCTTAACCTTCGCGATTGCGCGTCAGCAGGGCTGGCTTCTCACCGCGTGGGCGGCTCGGCAGTTGGTCGAGCAACTCGGCCGAAGGGAAGCGGTCGCTCTTCGATTCCTTGTGCATGATCTTCGGGGCAGGCTGGCCGTCGCGAGGACCGCGAACGGCTGGCTCTTGACGGGCTGGCTGATCGTCACGGGCCGGGCGGCGATTGCGCGGCTGGTCTTCACGACGAGCCTGGCCGTCACGACCCGAACCATTGCGAGGGCCACTGCGCTTGGCCGGAGTGCCAGCGCCTGCGCCTGTGCTCGCGCCGGTGCCTGAGCCAGAACCAGAACCAGAACCGCTGCGCGGGCCGCTACGGCCAGGGGCCTGACCACGTGGCGCCGGAGCGGAGCCTGTGGCAGGCGCGCCAGGGCGACGGTTGCGGCCTTGCTGGTTCTTGCCCTGATACGGACTGACGTAGTCGGCGCGGTTGCCGAAATTGTCGACGTCGTCGTCCAAGAACTCATCAGGAGCGCGGTCGGCTGAGGGAGCCGGTGGGCGCGACTGACGTACTTCACCGGCCGGAGTACCTTGGCGAGGCTTCTGCTGACGAGCCGGGCGGGCCGGACGTTCGCCTGAAGCGGCCGCTGCCGCTGCTGGTTTTTCCTTGCCCTTGTCCTTGCCTTTGTCCTTGCGACCACCGCCGCCACCGCCACCGTTCGGGCCGTCGCCACGCGGACCGCGGGCGTTGCGCGGATTGCGCACGTCCGGACGCTCGCGAACTTCTGGCTTCTCGGCCTCGACGGCGTTGATGTCGAAGCCCATCAGATCGCCATCGGCAATCTTCTGTCTGGTCATGCGCTCGATGCTCTTCAGCAGCTTCTCTTCATCTGGTGCCACCAGCGAGATCGCTTCACCGCTACGGCCCGCACGGCCGGTACGACCGATGCGGTGAACGTAATCTTCGTCGACGTTTGGCAGTTCGAAGTTGACCACGTGTGGCAACTGGTCGATGTCCAGACCGCGGGCGGCGATATCGGTGGCAACCATGATGCGCACGGTGCCGGCCTTGAAGTCAGCCAGCGCTTTGGTACGGGCGTTCTGGCTCTTGTTGCCGTGGATCGCCACGGCGCTCAGGCCGTGCTTGTCCAGGTACTCGGCCAGACGGTTGGCGCCATGTTTGGTGCGGGTGAACACCAGCACTTGCTCCCACGCGCCCTGAGTGATCAGGTGCGCCAGCAGTGAACGCTTGTGGTTGGCGGGCAGACGGAAGACGCGCTGCTCGATACGCTCGACCGTGGTGTTCGGCGGCGTGACTTCGATGCGCTCCGGGTTGTGCAGCAGCTTGCCGGCCAAGGCGGTGATGTCGGCCGAGAAAGTGGCCGAGAACAGCAGGTTCTGACGCTTGGCTGGAAGGCGCGCGAGGACTTTCTTCACATCGTGAACGAAGCCCATGTCGAGCATGCGGTCAGCCTCGTCGAGCACGAGGATTTCGACGTGGGACAGATCGACGCTGCCCTGGCCAGCCAGGTCCAGCAGGCGACCGGGACAGGCGACGAGTACGTCGACGCCGCGGGACATGGCCTGGACCTGAGGATTCATGCCGACACCGCCGAAAATACAGGCGCTGACGAACTTCAGGTTCTTGGCGTAGACCTTGAAGCTGTCGTGAACCTGGGCTGCGAGTTCACGGGTGGGGGTCAGGACCAGAACGCGCGGTTGGCGCGGGCCGTGACGCTGGGATTTGTCCGGGTGACCGGCGGGGAACAGGCGCTCCAGAATCGGGAGGGCGAAACCACCGGTTTTACCAGTACCTGTCTGAGCGGCGACCATCAGATCGCGGCCTTGCAACACGGCGGGAATGGCCCGCTGTTGCACCGGAGTAGGCTGGGTATAGCCAGCAGCCTCGATGGCGCTGACTAAAGCCTCGGAGAGACCGAGGGAAGCAAAGGACATGAGTAATCCTGTCTTAAGTTGGGGCCAAGGGCCCGAATAGGGGGAAGATCGGCCCGCCGCAAATTGGCATTGGAGAGCTCAATTCCGTCCGGTGGTGTCGCGGTCTGCAAGTCCAGCTCGGGGCACGGGCGCGGGAAAGTGCGCTGCTGACGTGATCGAGAAGGCTTCTGTGAGGCCGAGCATCCGGGCGTAAGCCTGGCGGGAACGCCGGAGTATAACAGAGCAATCACAATGCGCTGCTTTCATGCTGCTCAACGGTTTTTTCAGCGCCAATCACTGTTGGATCGCTCGAAGAGGTCGCCGGAAGCTGGAGCGTCTCGCCCGTGTAATGGGCCACCAGCTGCGCATAGGCCGGTTCGCGCTTGAAGCGCTTCAATTCAGCACCGAAACGCTGCACCAGCAGATCCATGCCCACGTTACGCCGCAGCGCGAGATACATCGCGCGACGGCTGATCACTTCGGGCAATTGGCTGACTTGGTCCCTTAACTGGAGCTGATCGAGCATCCGCTGCCCGACCACGCGATCGGTCACCATCAGATCGATGCGGCCGCGAACCAGCTTGCCGAAATTCGCTTCGTGGCTCGGAGCAGGCTCCCGGGTAAACAGTGCAGAGCTGTCGAATTCCGGGCTGTACAGGTAGCCGGGTGAAACACCGATGTTCAAGCCCTGCAGGTCTTCAAGCCTGTTGAACGGGTGCGGTCTGGCGTTGGCCTGAAACAACACCCAGTTGACGTCTGAAAGCGGTTCATTGGGGTAGAGCAGCAGGTCTTCACGCTCCGCGACCTTGAAAATATCCAGCACACCGTCGGCATCGCCCTGTTCGAGCATCATCAGGCAGCGCTTCCAGGGCAGGAACTGCCACTGCACATCAATGCCCAAACGCTTGAAGACGATGTTGGTCATTTCGTAGTCCAGTCCTGACACCTGCTTGTCGTCGGCGATCACGTACGGGGACCAGGGCTCGGTGACAATGCGCAGCCTTTCGCCCAAAGCACTGAAACTCAGGCTGGCGAGGAGGGCGGCGAACAACAGTCGGGAAGTCAGGGGCATGAGGCGAGATTACGATGCTCACCCGCTAATGAGAAGGGGCTGTGCCAGTCGCGCAAGCGAATGCCTGCGTGTCTGGCTCGCGGATCAGCGCGGCGTCCGGGCCTGTACCAGATGCTGATAGATGGCCGAGCGTCGTCTGCCCAGCAGCCGTCGCACCGCCCAATGATCCAGCCACGCACGCAGTTGCCCGGCAGCGATAGGCTTTTTCATTCGCCGCTCGGCGTTGTTGAACGCCTTTTCCCACCAGATCGATGAGCACGCTCGGTCGAACTCGTTCGAGTGCTCGCAGCAACCATAAAGCACTTCGCGCACGAACTGACGTTGCGGCTGCGGAACGGCCAGGGTTGCACTCTTGTAGACCAGCCGCTGCCACGTTGCCGGTCGCGGAAGTTGTGTCGTCACATTCGCTGTGTCGCGCAGCGCTTCGACGCTGAGAGGCGACTGACCATGCTTATCCAGCCAGGCGCGGACCTTTGCCCGGAACAACTGCTTGCGGCTCCAGTAGTGATGAACAAGGTCGGCGCACTGGTCGACCTTCACCGAGCGGTAAGCGGCAACGCCAAGGCAGAATTCCTCCAGGGTGATGGCGCCGGGTGTGATGGGAAAGAATTCATCCATCAGCTCAAGAGATTTATCCAGCACAGAGGCATTGTTGCGGGTCAGCCCGATCACGCCGGAATTGACCAGGCGCATCTGGTCGTCAGCCAGGTCGCGATGTGCCAGAGTTTCGGCCAGCGCGGTGTACAGAACCGTTTCTTTGCAGTCGTCATAACGCAGCTGAAAGGCGTTGCACAGCAGAGCGTCGGGATGAACCCTTTCGAACAGCTGCATGGGGCTGGCCTGAAAGAAGGTATCGGTGTCGATCAGGATCGCTTTTTCCGACTCTTCCAGAATCTTGCGCAACACCACATGTTTGCAGCGGAAGTGATAACGATGAGGCCCGCTCCACTCGCGCCGCATCTCGTCATTCAGCGGTCGTACGCGTACAGGCAACTGCCGATAGGGTTCTGGATTGTCGCTGAAGACTTGAATATCGAATGGCTGCTCGCCCGTTTCATCGGATCTGGCGAGGGCGCTTGCGATGCTGAACACCGCTTCCTGATGATAGGTCTGCGGGCCGAAGACCAGATAGACCAGCTGTGGGCGTGAAGTGATCCGACTGAATGAAGTCAACTGCGTAGGATTCCGTCTCGTTAAGGCATTGGCAGGCCTCGTGATGAGGAAGCCTGCCGGTAAAACGTTGCCTTATTGTGACCGGAGCAGTTGTGGCGAATTCCGACCTTTCAGCGGGGAAGCTTGAGGTTATTCCAGATCGCCAGGCTCGGTTCGGCCTGATTCAGGGTGTAGAAGTGCAATCCTGGGGCTCCGCCTTGCAACAAACGCTCACACATTTCTGTGATGACTTGCTCTCCGAACGCCTGAATGCTCGCCGAATCGTCACCGTAGGCTTCCAGCTGCTTGCGAATCCAGCGCGGAATTTCAGCGCCGCAGGCATCTGAGAAACGTGCCAGTTTGCTGTAGTTGGTGATCGGCATGATGCCGGGCACGATCGGGATGCTGACGCCCATCTTCTCGGCGCGCTCGACGAAGTAGAAATAGCTGTCGGCGTTGAAGAAGTACTGAGTGATGGCACTATCGGCACCGGCGTTGGCCTTGCGCACGAAGTTCTTCAGGTCGTCTTCGAAGTTGCGCGCCTGGGGGTGCATCTCCGGATACGCGGCGACTTCGATATGGAAGTGGCTGCCGGTTTCTTCACGGATGAAGCTCACCAGGTCGTTGGCGTGACGCAGCTCGCCACTGGCCATGCCCATGCCGGAGGGCAGGTCACCGCGCAGTGCGACGATACGGGTGATGCCCGCATCCTTGTACTGGCTCAGCAGGCCACGCAGATCGGCCTTGCTGTCGCCCACGCACGACAGGTGCGGAGCGGCGGGAATGTTCACTTCCTTTTCCAGCTGCAGCACGGTGTTGATCGTGCGGTCGCGCGTGGAACCCCCGGCACCATAGGTACAGGAGAAGAAATCAGGGTTGTAGCCAGCCAGCGTACGAGCCGTGGCGAGCAGTTTTTCATGACCAGCATCGGTCTTCGTAGGGAAGAACTCGAAGCTGTAGCGACGGTCTTGGCTCATGGAGCGAGTCTCCAGCTGCAAGCTACAAGCGACAAACTGCAAGAGTGGCGGTGCGCCGCTTCTTGCAGATCATGGCTCAAGGCTTGGTGCTGCTAAATGCTTGGACGATTTAAGAGCCTGAAGCTGCAAGTATCGGCAATGATGAGGCCTTTACTTGCAGCTCGAAGCTTGCCGCGTACCGCTGCTCTTAGTAACGGTAAGCGTGCGGCTTGAACGGACCTTCGACGCTCACACCGATGTAGTCGGCCTGGGTCTTGGTCAGCTTGGTCACGACGCCGCCGAAGCCGCGTACCATTTCCAGGGCCACTTCTTCGTCCAGCTTCTTGGGCAGTACTTCGACGGTCAGGCGCTCGGCTTTCTGAGCAGGGCTCAGGTCAGCGTATTTCTGGCCGAACAGGAAGATCTGGGCCAGAACCTGGTTGGCGAACGAACCGTCCATGATGCGGCTCGGGTGGCCGGTGGCGTTGCCCAGGTTCACCAGACGGCCTTCGGCCAGCAGAATCAGGTAGTCGTCGTTCTGTGGGTCGAATTCGCCAGCGCCGGTGCGGTGGATCTTGTGCACCTGAGGCTTCACTTCTTCCCATGCCCAGTTCTTGCGCATGAAAGCGGTGTCGATTTCATTGTCGAAGTGACCGATGTTGCAGACCACAGCGCGTTTTTTCAGCGCTTTGAGCATGTTCGAGTCGCAGACGTTGACGTTACCGGTGGTGGTCACGATCAGGTCGATCTTGCCCAGCAGCGCTTTGTCGATGGTCGCTTCGGTGCCGTCGCTTTCACCGTTGATGAACGGGGAAACCAGCTCGAAACCGTCCATGCAGGCTTGCATGGCGCAGATCGGGTCGACTTCGGTGACCTTGACGATCATGCCTTCCTGACGCAGCGACTGAGCCGAGCCCTTGCCCACGTCACCGTAGCCGATGACCAGCGCTTGCTTGCCGGACAGCAGGTGGTCGGTACCGCGCTTGATGGCGTCGTTCAGGCTGTGACGGCAGCCGTACTTGTTGTCGTTCTTGCTCTTGGTGACCGAGTCGTTGACGTTGATCGCAGGGATCTTCAGCTCGCCTTTGGCCAGCATGTCCAGCAGGCGGTGAACGCCGGTGGTGGTCTCTTCGGTGACGCCGTGGATGCGATCCAGCATCGCCGGGTATTTCTTGTGCAGCAGTTCGGTCAGGTCGCCGCCGTCGTCGAGGATCATGTTGGCGTCCCATGGCTGACCGTCCTTGAGGATGGTCTGCTCCAGGCACCACTCGTACTCGGCTTCGGTTTCGCCTTTCCAGGCGAAAACAGGGATACCGGCAGCGGCGATGGCGGCAGCGGCCTGATCCTGAGTCGAGAAAATATTGCAGGACGACCAGCGTACTTCGGCACCCAGGGCAACCAGGGTTTCGATCAGCACGGCAGTCTGAATGGTCATGTGGATGCAGCCGAGGATTTTGGCGCCCTTGAGCGGTTGCTCGCCGGCGTACTTGCGACGCAGGCCCATCAGGGCTGGCATTTCGGATTCAGCGATGATGGTTTCGCGACGGCCCCAGGCAGCCAGGGAAATGTCGGCGACCTTGTAGTCGTTGAAATCGTTGGGCGTCAGTACAGCGCTCATAAGAGTCTCCATTCGTAGTGTGCGAATGGGCGCCGTTGTGCGTTTAAGGCTTGCTAAGGCTGCTGAAGAGCCTTGAGCAAACAACGCCCCATCCGAGCCTGACAGGTCTGACCTGCTGCAGCGCCCCTCGGACAGGTGGCGGGAAAACGGTATCAAGCGGTGATGACCGTTTTTTGAAGCGGTGGCGATTATAGCGACCACGGGGAATTAGCCCAAGGGGTTGTTGCGTTTAAATGACGGATGACTAATCGTGACCATAGTCGATGCTCAATGGAGGTAAACGGCCTGGGCTGGCACTATGCTGGTCATCAACAGACAGACGATCAGGAGCGAACATGAATTTCCACACTCGCAAATGGGTAAAGCCCGAAGACCTTAACCCCAACGGCACGCTGTTCGGTGGCAGCCTGCTGCGCTGGATCGACGAAGAAGCGGCGATCTACGCCATCGTTCAGTTGGGCAATCAGCGTGTGGTGACCAAGTACATTTCCGAGATCAACTTCGTCAGTGCTTCACGCCAGGGTGACATCATCGAACTGGGCATAACGGCCACCGAGTTTGGCCGGACCTCGATCACCCTGACCTGCCAGGTGCGCAACAAGATCACCCGCAAGAGCATCCTGACCGTCGAGAAGATGGTGTTCGTGAACCTTGGGGAAGATGGCCTGCCAGCGCCGCACGGCAAGACCGAGATCACTTATGTGAAGGATCAGTTCAAGGATGAAATGATCAACGAGTGATCTTGAGCAGCACCATAAGACCTGTGGGAGCTGCCGGAGGTTATGACGGTGGCGAATGCGATATGTCTGACACACCGCGTTCGCCACCGTCGTAATCTCTGGCAGCTCCTACAAGGGGGGGCGTTGGGCTAATGAAGTCACTCAGCCCGGATTACGCGCCTTCCAGTCCCGCAACCACTGCAGACCTTCACTCGTATCGCCCTTCGGACGGTACTCGCAACCAATCCAGCCGGTATAACCCAGGCGATCGATTTCTTCGAACAGCCACGGGTAATTCACTTCACCCAGGTTCGGCTCATGACGATCGGGCACGCCCGCAATCTGGATGTGGCCAACCCCTGCAAAATCACGGCGCAACTTGCTGATCACGTCGCCTTCCACGATCTGGCAGTGATAGAAGTCGAACTGCACCTTCAGGTTGCCCGCACCCACTTCCTTGCACACCGCCTGGCCCTGGTCCTGACGGTTGAGGAAGAAGCCCGGCATGTCGCGGGTGTTGATCGGTTCGATCAGCACGGTGATGCCGGCTTTCGCTGCTTCCTGCGCTGCATGGCTCAGGTTTTCGAGATACACCGCGTGGTGTTTCTGACGCAGTTCCTCGCTCGGCAACAGCCCCGCCATGACGTGAATGCGGTCGTTGCCCAATACGGCGGCGTACTCCAGCGCCTTCTGGAAGCCGTCGCGGAATTCACTTTCGCGTCCCGGCAACGAAGCGATGCCGCGCTCGCCCTTGCCCCAGTCACCCGGAGGTGCATTGAACAGCGCCTGTGTCAGGCCGAAGTCTTCCAGACGCAGCTTGATTTCAGCTGCGGTGAAGTCGTACGGGAACAGGTACTCCACCGCTTCGAAGCCATCACTAGCCGCGGCCGAAAAGCGCGCGAGGAAGTCATGTTGCGGATACAGCATGCTGAGATTGGCAGCGAAACGAGGCATGTTTTTTTCTCCTGTCTTTATCAGGTCAGACGAATGGCCAGAGCAACAGCGTCATGAGGAAGCCCAGCGTGCCCAGAACGGTCACCAGGAAAGTCCAGGTGCGCAGACCGTCGCCGACGTTCAAGCCGGCCAGTTTGGTAAACATCCAGTAACCGGCGTCGTTGATGTGCGACATTGCCAGACCGCCACCGCCCATGGCCAGGCACAGCAGAGCCATGTGGTTGGCGCTCAGATTCAGGGTCGCGATCAGCGGGCTGAGAATGCCGGCAGTAGTGACCAGCGCCACTGTGGTCGAGCCTTGTACCGCGCGCAACAGCAATGTCAGCAGGAAGCCCAGCGCCAGAACCGGCAGGCCGGTGTTACGCAGCGCCTCGGAGACAACGGCACCAATACCGGTATCGACCAGCACCTTGCCGAACACACCACCGGCGCCCGCAATCAGGATTACCATCGCTACGCCCGGCAGCGCCGAACCGATCACGTCGGAGACCTGGCTGCGGCTCCAGCCACGGCGCGAACCCAGAATCCATGCGCACAGCAGGGTGTCGATCAGCAGGGCCACCAGCGGCGCGCCCAGCACGGTGAACACACTGCGCAGCGTCGAATCCGCCGGCAGCATGGTGGTCGCCAGCGTACCCAGCAGAATTAGAATGATCGGCAGCAGGATCAGCGCAATGATGATCCCGGCGCCTGGAGCAGGAGCTTTTGGCAGGCGCGCGGCCAGGCTGCTGGCGCTTTCTTCCAGGCCCATCGCGTGACCCGTGTGGGTCGCGTCTGCGGTTTTCGAGTAGTCGTTATTTGCCCAGTCCACCAGATCCTGATTGGTGATCTGTGGGCCGTAGACTTCGCTGCGGATGTCGTCGGTCATTGGGTAGACCTTGCGCGTCATGCGCCCGGCGATCAGGTAACCGATCAGGCACAGCACACCGACGATTGGCAGGCCGAACATCAGTACGCGGCCCAGATCGGCACCCAACTGACCGGCAGCGGCGACGGCGCCCGGGTGCGGCGGCAGGAACGCATGCACCGACAGCAGCGCGGCGCACATAGGCAGTGCGAACACCAGCAGCGGTTTACGCGCGGCCCGGGCAACGCCGTAGGCCAGTGGCATGAGAATGATCACGCCGACCTCGAAGAACACCGGAATGCCGACCATGAACCCGGCCACCGTCAGCGCCAGCGGTGTGCGCTTGTTGCCGAAACGGTTGATCAAAGTCTTGGCCAGCGCCTCGGCACCGCCGGAGAGCTCGATGATGCGCCCGATCATGGCGCCCAGCGCGATGATGATCGCGATGTGACCGAGGGTCTTGCCCATGCCGCCTTCGATGGTTGCGACCAGATCGGCAGGCTTCACCCCGGCGACCAGCGCGACGATGATGCTGACGAGCATCAGGGCCACGAACGGCTGGAACTTGTACTTGAGGACCAGAAGCAGCAACAGCGCGATGCCGGCTCCAGCGATGGTCATTAACAGTAGTGGGGTCATGATGTGTGTGGTGTCCTGTTGTTATTGTTTCCGGCAAGACCGGGGCGCCGGAGACCGCCAGGACGGTCTCCGATCAAAACATTTGTGGGTTACCAGTTCACGCCAAAGGTCTGGCGCAGATCTTCCAGTGCCGCTGCGTCCAGCGGCTCGGGCTTGGGATTGCTCATCAACCAGAGACGTGCGGTTTCTTCCAGCTCTTCCAGGGCGTAAGCCGCCTTGGCAACCGAGCTCTCCCAGACCACCGGGCCGAGGCGCTCCAGCATCACGCCGCGTACGCTGTTCGCCAGTTGCGCCACCTGTGCGGCAACTTTCGGCGAGCCGGGGCGCTCATAAGGAATCAGCGGAATGTGACCGACCTTCATCACTTGATAGGGTGTGATCGGCGGCAAGATATCGTCGGGTTGCCAGACGCCAGCAAGCGTCAGCGCCACCAGATGCGTGGAGTGTGTGTGCACGACGCCGCCAACACTCGGATTACGGTCGTAAACCTCGCGGTGCAGCATCAGGGTTTTCGACGGCTTGTCCCCTGAAACCCACTCACCGGCCAGATTGACCTTTGCGATGGCGGCTGGATCGAGGCGACCCAGGCAGGCGTCAGTTGGCGTGATCAGCCAGCCGTCGTCAAGACGTGCGCTGATGTTGCCCGCGCTGCCAACGGTATAACCGCGACCGAACAGCAAGCGGCCGATGTCACAGATTTCTTCGCGCAGTTTGTTCTCGGCACTCATTTGGCGGCTCCTTTTTCGGTCCCGGCCAGTTGCTTGAGGGCCTTGTCGAAGAAGTCGCGACCACCGAAGTTGCCGGATTTCAGTGCCAGAGCCAGCGGTTGATCGCCGCTGCTGATGGTCGCCGGAACGCCAGGATCGATCTGCGCGCCGATTTTCAGCAGGCTGACGCCCAGCGCCTGAACAACGGCGCCCGAAGTTTCACCGCCAGCGACGACAAAACGCTTCACCCCCGAATCCAGCAGGCCGCGAGCGATCTTGCCCAGCGCGTCTTCGACCATGGCGCCGGCGCGTTCTACGCCGAGTTTCTGCTGCACGGCTTTGACTTCTTCCGGACTGCTGGTGGCGTAGATCAGCACGGTCTGGCCAGCATCGCGAGCGAACGCCAGTGCGTCTTCAACAACCGGTTTACCGTCAGCCAGTGCCAGCGGATCGATACGCAGCGCAGGGCGTTTGGCCTCAAGCCAGGCCGCAACCTGGCCATTGGTGGCGACCGATGCACTACCGGCGAGCACCACTTCACCGCCATCGACTTGCTCGAGTTGAGCGGCGTCGATGTCGCGCAACTTGCCCGCCTTGCGGAAATTACCCGGCAGACCGAGCGCCAGACCGGAACCACCTGTCAGCAGCGGCAGGTCGGCGCAGGCTTCGCCCAGGGTGTAGAGGTCGGCATCGGACAGCGCATCGGCGATCGCCATGGTTACGCCATCGGCGCGCAGCTCAGCGATGCGCGCACGCACGCCTTCCACACCTTTGGCGATGCTGTCATAACGCAGCAGGCCAACCTTTTTGCTGGTTTGCGATTGCAGCACGCGCACCAGATTGGCGTCGGTCATCGGGGTCAGCGGGTGGTTCTGCATGCCGCATTCGTTCAGCAACTGATCCTGCACGAACAGGTGACCACGGAAAATCGTGCGCCCGTTTTCCGGGAAGGCCGGGCAGGCCAGAGTGAAGTCGCTGTCTAGAGCCTTGAGCAATGCTTCGCTGACCTGGCCGATGTTGCCTTTGGCGGTGGAATCGAACGTCGAGCAGTACTTGAAGAAGATCTGCTCACAGCCGCGATCACGCAGCCATTGCAGGGCTTGCAAGGATTCTTCGACCGCTTCGGCGACTGGCGTGGTGCGGGATTTCAACGCGATGACGATAGCGTCGGCATCCAGTTCAGCCAGGCTTTCAGCACTCGGGATGCCGATGCTTTGCACGGTACGCATACCGCCACGCACCAGCATATTGGCGAGGTCGGTGGCGCCGGTGAAGTCGTCGGCGATGCAGCCCAGCAGAGGGCGCGGAGTCGTTGTGCTCATGTGCGGTTCCTCAGTCGTTGGCTGCTTTGGCGGCAGGCAAAGTGATGCCCGGGAAGATCTTGATTACGGCGGAGTCGTCTTCACGACCGAAGCCTGCAGTCGAAGCCTGCATGAACATCTGGTGTGCCGTGGAGGACAGTGGCAGCGGGAATTTGCTGGCGCGTGCGGTATCCAGTACCAGACCCAGGTCCTTGACGAAGATATCCACAGCCGACAGCGGGGTGTAATCGGCCTTGAGGATGTGCGGCACGCGGTTCTCGAACATCCACGAGTTACCGGCGCTGTTGGTGATCACTTCGTAGAGCGCATCGGCGTCGACGCCTTCGCGCAGGCCCAGGGCCATGGCTTCGGCGCTGGCGGCGATGTGCACGCCAGCCAGCAATTGGTTGATGATTTTGACTTTAGAGCCCAGGCCGTGAACGTCGCCCAGACGATAGACCTTGCCCGCCATGCCGTTGAGGATCGCGTCGGCCTTGGCGTAGGAGTCAGCCGGGCCGGAAGTCATCATAGTCATTTCACCGGCAGCGGCCTTGGCGGCACCACCAGAGATTGGTGCATCGAGGTACAGCAGACCTTTTTCGGTCAGGCGTTGGCCCAGCTCGATAGCAAAGGTAGGGGCAACGGTGGCGCAACCGATGACCAGGCTGCCTGGCTTGAGCGCGGCAACGGCGCCGTTCTCACCGAACAAGACAGTTTCGGTCTGCTCGGCATTGACCACGACGGTGATGATCACGTCGCAGGCAGCGGCCATGCTGGCCGGAGAATCACAGGCAACGCCGCCTTCGCTGGCGAACTGCTCGGTCACTGCGGCGCGCACGTCACAGGCATGAACGTTGAAACCGCTGCGCAACAGGGAGCGTGCGATGCCCAAACCCATGGCACCCAGTCCAATCACGCCGACATTCTTGTTATTCATGAGTCTCTCCTCGGGTTGAGTGCCATCGTTGCGTCAGGCACTCGAACGGTGTTTGTTCTGATCTGTTAAAGATAGTGAACCTGTGAGCAAATAATGTGAAGTAATTTTTCAAGTTAACAAAAATTAACATCGATCATTTTTTGAGCAATAAAAAGCCCCGGGGTTAAGGCCGGGGCTGAGGGAAGAGCGGCGTAGAGAAAAACAATGTTGTGGGAGCGATGGAGCTGTGCGACAGCCGCGAAAGCGGTGAGTAAGGTTCTTCTGCATGGGCTGGCCTGCCGCTATCGCTGCCGTCGTAACCTGCGACGTCTCCCACAGGTTTTCTGGTGTGTCTGGACGTCAGCGGTTTTTTTCCACAGACGCCAACAACAACTCCACGCCGTGCGCACGAATGCTTTCCGCCGCCGCTTGCGCCAATCCGTCATCGCTGATGATGGTGTCGAACTGCTCAAGTCCCGCCACCTTGTACATCCCGAAGGTGCCGTACTTGGAACTGGTGGTCAGTAACACGCTGCGCGAGGCGGCTTGCATGGCGGCCTGCTTGACCTCGACCTTCAGCGCCGAAGGCGTGGTGGTGCCGCGTTGCAGATCCCAGGAGCTGGTGGACATGAACGCTACATCGGTCGCCAACTGGCGCAAGGTCGCGGCAGCAAGGCCTCCGACACAGGAACGGTTCGGGTGATCGAGCAGCCCGCCGGTGTGAATCACGTCCACATGAGTGGCATCGGCCAGGGCATTGACCACGCCGAAATCGTTGGTCACTACGGTCATCCCAGACAGCGCGGCGATGTGCGGCACGATTTCCAGCGTGCTGGTCCCGGCATCCAGATACACCGTCATTTCCGCGTGCAGCAGACCGGCGGCGAGTCGGGCCATCGCCTGTTTCTGCGGAAGTTCGATCACGGCTTTGGATTGATGACTGGGTTCGCTGTGGACCTGGCTGGCAATACGTACGCCACCGGTCACCGAATAGGCGCGACCGCTTTGTTCCAACAAGGCGATGTCTCGGCGAACGGTCATGTGCGAGCAGTCGAACATTTCCATCAGCTGATGCACGCTCAACACTTGATGCTTGCGTAGCTGGCGCAGCATCAGCTCCCGGCGCTGGTCGGGAATCATGGGCGCTGCACCACTGACGGTGGTGTCTTCTTCGCTGGACATTCAGGCTCCTGAGCACGATATGCAGCCGGTATCGACTGTGATGGCTGGCATCTTAGCCAATCGCTGGAGTTGTGACAGCAGCGAGAAACATCGACCAGAGGGTGTTTGGCCTGAGTGCTCTGTCATCGGGAATCCCTTATCCTCAGCATCCGCGCGGCCTTGAGCACTGAGCAACCGGCCCGCCGCCAAGAATAAAAAATCGTCCGGCATGAGTGCCTGGGCGGCTAAGGAGATGAAGTGCTGGCGACAACCCTGGTCCTGATCGCGGCTGTGCTGCATGCCACCTGGAACACCCTCATCAAATTCAGCGGCGAGCGTCTTTTGGTTATCGCCAGCATGGACGTGGTCGCATTCTTGCTCGCAGTGATCGCTCTGGGCTTTGTCACGCCGCCACCATTGCACATCTGGCCGTGGCTGGTGGCGTCGGCGTTGTTCGAGTTGCTTTATCGGGTCTTGCTGATCAAGGCGTATCGGGTCGGCGATCTGGGTTTGGTCTATCCCCTGATGCGCGGGCTTTCGCCTTTGGTGGTGCTGGCGCTGACGTTGATTTTCGCGGGCGAGCACCTGACGACGCAGCAAATTCTCGGCATCCTGCTGATCCCGTGCGGCATGATCTGCCTGCTCTGGCAGGGTGGAGGCGGTGACCGTCTGCCCTGGTCAATGCTGCCGGTGGTCGGGATGATCGGGTTGTGCATCGGTTGCTACACCTGGATCGACGGCCAGGCGCTCAAGCGCGGCATTGCACCACTGGATTATCTGGTCTGGCTGACGTTTATCAGCGCTTGGCCGTTTCCATTGCTGGCGATGGTCAATAAGCGACCCGCCTTCGCTCTGTTTTGGCGCGAGCAATGGAAACTGGGGCTGAGCGTCGGTTTTTGCGTGCTCGCAAGCTATGCCCTCGTGCTTTGGGCGATGCAGCTAGGCTCAGTGGCAGAGGCCGCCGCGTTGCGTGAAGTCAGTGTGGTGCTGGTGGTGCTGTTCGGCATGCGTTATCTGAAAGAACCTTTCGGGCGGCCACGGCTCTTAGCCTGTGGGCTGGTGCTGTTGGGAATGCTGTTGATGAAGCTGAAATTCTAAATTCAAAAAGGATGCTGCAAATATGACCGTTGCCTTCTGGTGCGTGTTGATCGTGATTCTGCTGCCGCTGGTCTGTACCTCGATTGCCAAGTTTGGCAGCGGCCGTTTCAGTGCCCGGCAAAACCACAACCCAAGGGATTTTCTCGACAAGCTCGAAGGCTTGCCGCGTCGCGCTCATGCCGCGCAGCAAAACAGCTTTGAAGCGATCCCGGGTTTTGCCGCGGGTGTGATTATCGCTCACGTTGCTGGTGTCGCTCAGTTGGTGACCATTGATGTGCTGGCGGTGCTCTTTGTCACCAGTCGCCTGCTGTACATCATCTTCTACCTTGCTGACCTCGCCGCACTGCGCTCGCTGGCGTGGTTCATCGGCCTGGCGCTGGTGGTCGCTCTGTTCGGCGTTTCCGTTTGATCGCAATGTCGATCCTTCACTTGGGTTTTCCATGGCGCGCGCAGATACTGGCCGCCATTTTTTCCAGCCAGTAGTCGCCATGAAGTCGAAGAGCGTTGCGTTGAGGAATTTGCCGCTGAAACAGCTGAGCCTGATTCTGGTCGCGGTATGTGCGTTGAGTGCGTGCGGGGGCGTCGACCCTGACTCTCCACTGGGCCAGCGCAAGGCTATCTTCAAGCAGATGCTCAAGACCAGCGAAGACATCGGCGGCATGCTGCGCGGCCGCCTGCCCTTCGACGGGCCGAAGTTCGCTGAAGGTGCTGTGAAGCTCGAAGCCTTGTCTCACGAGCCTTGGAAGCACTTCCCGCCGGTTAAAGAGTCCGAGCACACCAGCGCCAGGGATGCGGTCTGGCAACGGCAGGCGCGTTTCCAGGAATTGGCCAATGCTCTGGAAGCCCGGACCGGTGAACTGGTGATCGCGACTCAACAGCTTCAGCTGACGCCCGCGAAAATGATCCCGCCCATGAACAACGTCGAAGATGCCTGCGACGCCTGTCATAAAGAATTTCGGGATCATTGACCAAAAGCAGCTTCAAACCCCAAGTCTCAAGCTGCAAATTGGGCGAGTTACATTCGAGCTGGCTATTCGTCATCCTCATCCGGCTGAAGCTGTTCCAGCTTCTGCTGCTCGTCCTGCAGCTCCTTGCGGGACTCCGCCAGTTTGTCCTTACGCTTGTTGATCTTGTCCGGATCGCCCTTGCTCATTGCTTTGTCGAGGTCGGACTGGCGTTTGCTGACCTCTTTCTTGGCATCCAGCACCTTGCCTTCCTGTTCCTTGACCAGGCCCTTGTCGGTGCAGTGCTCGCTGTTTTCACTCAGAGCTTTTTCCAGCCCGGCCTGTTGATTGCTGTTGCCCGCCGTCCTGGCCTGTTCAATCTGGGTCTGGATGTCCTGACGCTTTGCCTGGCACAACGGCTCGGCAGCGAAAAGTGGTGTTGCGAGCAATCCGCACGCGGCGAACCCGATCAGGGGTGACAGGAATTTCATAGACGCTCCTTGAATACAGACGCCCGGAGGTCATGCGACCGTCCGAGACATAAAAATGATTAAAACCCTTTGATGCCTTGCTCCCGCAACTGCGTACTCAGTAGCTGCACCTGCGGGTCGTTGAAAAATGCGTACAACTGCTTTGCACGGCCCGGGCCGATACCAGGCTCGGCTTGCCATTGAGCTTCATCGCGTGCAGCCAACTCGGACCATGAATCACCCAGTGCCACGCCCGCCACGGGAGGCAAACCGATGGCTTTGAGCCAAATCTGGAACGATTGTTCGCGCGTTCCTTGGAAACTCTTCAGCAGTTTAGCTGCGCTGCGCTCGCCAAGGCCGGGAATGTTAGCAAGCTGCGCACCATCGAGGGGCATCCAGTCCAGTAAACCGTTGATGTGTCCGGCGCGAATCAACTTGTCCCAAGTGCCCGGCCCTACACCGTTCATGGCCAACCCCTTCTTCCCGCTGAGCCATTTCAGACGCTCACGAAACTGGCTTTCGCAGCCTTCGAGCAGCTGCCAACAGCTTAGCGCGTGGTAATCCGTAGCGATGGGTACGTTCAGTGGCGTGCGTTCGACACTGCGCGATACCACGCGGTCGAGACGCGGAATGGTGAGGCCGGCAAGACTGATCGCTATCTGATCGCCGGGACGGATATCCAGCGAACGCCAGCGGTTCAATGAGCCAACGCTGATGCGGCTGACTTTGCGGTCATCCAGCCGGACTGGCTCGACATCTATCACGGGAGTGACCTTGCCGCTGCGCCCGATGTTGAAGTCGACTCTACGCACCTCGGCCAGCACTTGTGCAAAGGGGTATTTCCACGCCGCGATCCAGTACGGCGCTTTTGCCTGCCAGCGTTCGGAGGGCGGCCGTTCGCCCTCACGAATGATCACGCCATCGGTGGCGAAGGGCAGCGGATTTCGATACCAGTGCTCGCGCCAGTTCCTCGCTTGAGTGAAGTTTTCCAACGGTTCGCTGAAAAGTGAGCTGTCCGCAAAACCAAGCGCAGTGAGCCCAGCCAAGCGCTCAGTCATGCTCGCAGGTCCGTCGGGCCAGTCCCAGACAAACAGCCCAAGTTGCGCGCCTTCGTCTTCGCTGATGGCTTTGCGAGCCAACAATCCCGCCACTTTGCTGCGAGCATTCAGACTTCCCGAGTTCGCCTGAACATGATCAGCCAGTAGCCAATACAACTCGCCCTGCAATACCAGCGTCTTTTCCCACGCCAGATGAGCGGGGATCGCCGGGATCTGATGGGCATGTCCTGTCCAGTCCTGGCCCTTTATGCCGTCACCGCGGCTGATCACCTTTTCCAGCTTTCCGTTCTCGTAAACAAGTGTCACAGCGACGCCATCCACTTTCGGCTGAATCCACAAGTTGCTCTTGCCCTGAAGCCACGCCTGCACCGCGCGCTCACCGGGCAACTTGTTCACTCCGGTGTGAGGAATCGGATGAGGGTGTGCGCCAGCTGCGGTTTTCAGTGGGTCTTTGTCAGCTGTCGCTGGTTTGGCGAAACAGGTGCGTAGCTCTGAGAGCCGTTGCACCGATTGGTCGTAGAGTTCATCCGCCACAAGAGACACGCCCTGGCGGTGGTAACTGTCGTCCCATTCGGATATTTGCACTTGCAACGAAGCGATCTCGCGTTCCGCCTTAGCGGGCGGCCATTCGGGGCAGGTTTGGGCATGGGAGGCGCTGAAAGAGAGGGCGGCCAACACGCAGATGACGGGGCGAAGAAAAGGCAGCATCGAAGCATCCTTGCCTGGAGGTTGGACTGACAAGGCTAGGCCGGCACCTGCGGGTATCCCTTTTGTCTTGATTACCGGATTTGTCCGACGCCGGTACAGTCCACGCCGTTTTCCCTGCACAGCTGTCCCTTGAGCCGATCCAGCAGCAGTGCAAAATGATGTTTCAATCCAGCGCCTACAAAGGACGCCCACACAATGGACCTGTCGACTCTCGCCGTTTTCATTCCCGCCTGCTTCGCCCTCAACATGGCGCCAGGGCCCAACAACCTGCTGTCGATCAGCAACGCCTCGCGCTATGGCTTCATGCGCGCATGCAGTGGCGGGCTGGGGCGCCTGCTGGCGTTTGCGATCATGATCGCGCTCGCGGCGGTGGGGCTAACTGCCGTATTGCACACCTCCGAACTTCTGTTTCACGCGATCAAGTTGGTCGGTGCGGCTTACCTGTTCTATCTGGCGGTGCAGCTGTGGCGGGCGCATGGCGATTCCCACTTGGATGAGGCTGCGGCAAACGTCGGACTGGGTCGACTGGCACGTCAGGAATTTCTGGTCGCCATCGGTAACCCCAAGGCGATTCTGTTGTTTACCGCGTTCCTGCCGCAATTCGTCGACCGCTCCGGCGTGATCACCACCCAGTTCGCACAACTGGGCGCGATGTTTCTCGCACTCGAATGCATCGCCATCGCGCTCTACTGCTACATGGGCATCCACGCCCGCCGCCTGTTCGCCAGACCCAGCGGCAAGCGGTTGTTCAACCGTATTTGCGCCGGGTTGCTGGCCAGTGCGGCGTCGTTTTTGCTGGTGGCGCGTCGGGCGTAAATCAAAAAGCCCCTGACGACTCTCATCGCCAGGGGCTTTCTATACGCGATGCAGCTAGCGCGTATTACAGACCGGCAGCAGCACGCAGAGCGTCGGCACGGTCGGTTTTTTCCCAGGTGAACGTGGTGAAGGTGTCTTCGCCGACGGTCTTGGTTTCCGGGGTGCGGCCGAAGTGGCCGTAGGCTGCGGTTTCCTGGTACATCGGGTGCAGCAGGTCGAGCATGGTGGTGATCGCGTATGGACGCAGGTCGAAGTGCTCGCGGACCAGTTTGACGATCTTGTCGTCGCTGATCTTGCCGGTGCCAAAAGTGTTCAGCGAGATCGAAGTCGGTTGCGCGACGCCGATGGCGTAGGAAACCTGAATCTCGCAGCGCTCGGCGAGGCCCGCAGCGACGATGTTCTTGGCAACGTAACGGCCAGCGTAGGCGGCCGAACGGTCAACCTTGGACGGGTCTTTACCGGAGAACGCGCCACCGCCGTGACGGGCCATGCCGCCGTAGCTGTCGACGATGATCTTACGACCGGTCAGGCCGCAGTCGCCTACCGGGCCACCGATGATGAACTGGCCAGTCGGGTTGATGTGGAACTGGGTGTCTTTGTGCAGCAGTTCGGCTGGCAGCACGTGCTTGACGATCAGTTCCATCACGCCGTCGCGAAGGTCGGTGTAGGAAACTTCCGGGTTGTGCTGAGTCGACAGGACGATCGCATCAATACCAACCACAATGCCGTTTTCGTAGCGGCAGGTGACCTGGGATTTGGCGTCTGGGCGAAGCCAAGGCAGCAGGCCGGATTTACGGGCTTCAGCCTGGCGTTTGACCAACTGGTGCGAGAACGCAATTGGCGCAGGCATCAGCTCGGCGGTTTCGTTGCTGGCGTAGCCGAACATCAGGCCTTGGTCGCCGGCGCCCTGGTCTTCTGGTTTGGCACGGTCGACACCCTGGTTGATGTCCGGGGACTGCTTGCCGATGATGTTCATGACGCTGCAAGTCGCGCCGTCGAAGCCGACGTCGGAGCTGGTGTAGCCGATGCCGCTGATTACGTCACGAACGATCTGCTCCAGGTCGACCCACGCGCTGGTGGTGACTTCGCCGGCAACGATGGCGACACCGGTCTTGACCAGGGTTTCAACCGCAACGCGTGCGTGTTTGTCCTGGGCAATGATGGCATCCAGCACCGCATCAGAGATCTGGTCGGCGATTTTGTCCGGATGCCCTTCGGACACGGACTCGGAGGTGAAAAGGGAGTATTCGCTCATCTCGACGATTTTCCTGAGTGTTACCGATGGTGAGTGTCGCCAGCCGGTCGCTGAAAATGGCGGACCTGTATCTGGAAACCGTTACGTAAGCCTACATAGAGGCTTTCCCCGGGGACCAGCCCCGCAGCGATGGCCCAACGGGCCAGATCTTCCTGTTCGAAACCCAACCACAGATCGCCACAGGCCTCCCTGGCCCAGCTCTGATCGTGGCTGCACAATTCTGTTATCAAGAGGCTTGCGCCTGGTCGCAACAGGTTGGCGAGTTGTTTCAGTGCTTCAGCCGGTGCGGCGAAGTGGTGGAGCACCATATTCAAGACGACGCAGTCGGCAAAAACGTTAGCGTCGGACAGCGCATCGGCCAGTTTCAGCTCGACGTTATCCAGTGCGTTCCGTTCGCAGATGTTGCGTGCCAGATCAAGCATGGCGGGGCTGTTGTCCAGTCCCGTGACGTGCCGAAAGCGTTGCGCCAGGTCAGGCAGGAAACCGCCATCACCGGGGCCGACTTCCACTGCTGTGGCGTCGGCGTCGAAGCTAAGTTTGTCCAGCAACGACAGCAGGCTGTCGCGGTATTGCGGCAGTCCTGCGATCAGGTCCTGCTGGGCTCGAAATTTTTCTGCAGTGCGTGCGAAGAAGTCCTGACTGGCGTTGGCGCGTTGGCGATGCACCAGACCGATTCGGGCCTGGACATCATCCGGCAGCGTGAGGCCATCGACTTCTTCAAGCAAAGCCGCATGCAGCTTGCCGCCGATCTGTTCGGTGTGGGGCAGGGCGCGGCGATAGAAAATCGCGTTGCCTTCGCGGCGCGTGGCTACCAGATCTGCCTGGGCCAGCACCTTTAAATGGTGGCTCATGCCCGACTGGCCGATGGCGAAAATCTGCGCCAGCTCCAGTACACCAAACGAATCGTTCGACAGGGCCCGCAGCACATTCAGCCGCAGCGGATCGCCACCGGCTTTGCACAGGGCAGCCAGTTCGTCGCTTTGATCATGGCTAATGGCAGGTACGCGAAGGTTCATAAGGCTGGCAGTCTAGATAGCGATTGGACAGGCTGCAAGACCAATATCAAAAAGTTTTGATATTGGTCGATGGGTGGGCATGGCCCGGGGCTGTGATTACGCCGTTTCGGGGCGCGACACCCCTGTGACGAAATAAAAACGCCTGCAACGCAGGAAAAACGCGCATCGGACTGTATCTGTCATTGCCCCGAAGCAGTGCCTGAGGGAAAATGGCCGCCTTTTTCAGATCCCACTTCTTTCTGCCCCAGGAGATCAGCGATGCCCAGCCGTCGTGAGCGTGCCAATGCCATTCGTGCCCTCAGCATGGATGCCGTGCAAAAGGCCAACAGCGGCCACCCAGGAGCCCCGATGGGCATGGCGGATATCGCTGAAGTCCTGTGGCGCGATTATCTGAAGCACAACCCGAGCAACCCGCTGTTCGCTGACCGTGACCGGTTCATCCTGTCCAACGGCCACGGCTCGATGCTGATCTATTCGCTGCTGCACCTGACCGGTTACGACCTGTCGATCGACGACCTGAAGAACTTCCGTCAGTTGCACAGCCGCACCCCGGGGCACCCTGAATATGGCTACACCCCGGGCGTTGAAACCACCACCGGCCCACTGGGTCAGGGTTTCGCCAACGCCGTCGGTTTCGCTGTCGCCGAGAAGACTCTGGCTGCACAGTTCAACCGTCCTGGCCACAACATCGTTGACCACCACACCTACGTGTTCATGGGTGATGGCTGCATGATGGAAGGCATTTCCCACGAAGTCGCTTCGTTGGCCGGCACCCTGCGCCTGAACAAGCTGGTCGCGTTCTACGACGACAACGGCATCTCCATCGACGGCGAAGTCGAAGGCTGGTTCACCGACGACACGCCGAAGCGCTTCGAGTCGTATGGCTGGCTGGTGATCCGCAACGTCGACGGCCATGATGCCGACGAGATCAAGACCGCCATCGACACCGCTCGCAAGAGCGACAAGCCGACTCTTATCTGCTGCAAGACCACCATCGGCTTCGGTTCGCCGAACAAGCAGGGCAAGGAAGAGTGCCACGGCGCTCCACTGGGCAACGACGAAATCGCTCTGACCCGCGCTGCGCTGAAATGGACCCACGGCCCGTTCGAGATCCCGGCCGACATCTACAAAGAGTGGGACGCCAAGGAAAAAGGCCTGGCCGCCGAAGCCGAGTGGGATCAGCGTTTCGCTGCCTACTCCGCTGCGTTCCCTGCTGAAGCCAACGAGCTGATCCGTCGCATGAGCGGCGAGCTGCCAGCCGACTTCGCCGAAAAATCCGCTGCGTACGTCGCTGAAGTCAACGCCAAAGGCGAGACCATCGCCAGCCGTAAGGCAAGCCAGAACGCCCTGAGCAATTTCGGCCCGCTGCTGCCTGAGTTCCTCGGCGGTTCGGCTGACCTGGCCGGTTCCAACCTGACCATCTGGAAAGGCTGCAAGAGCATCACCGGCGAAGACGCCAACGGCAACTACCTGCACTACGGTGTGCGTGAGTTCGGCATGGGCGCGATCATGAACGGTATCGCCCTGCACGGCGGTTTCGTGCCGTACGGCGCGACCTTCCTGATCTTCATGGAATACGCCCGCAACGCAGTGCGCATGTCGTCGCTGATGAAGAAGCGCGTCATCTATGTGTTCACCCACGACTCCATCGGTCTGGGCGAAGACGGCCCGACTCACCAGCCGATCGAGCAACTGACCAGCCTGCGTACTACGCCGAACCTGGACTGCTGGCGTCCTGCCGATGCCGTTGAATCGGCCGTGGCCTGGAAGCACGCGATCGAGCGCAACGACGGTCCATCGGCGCTTATCTTCTCCCGTCAGAACCTGCAGCATCAGTCTCGCGACGCGCTGCAACTGGAAAACATCAACCGTGGTGGCTACGTGCTACGCGACTGCAACGGCGAACCGGATCTGATCCTGATCGCGACCGGCTCCGAAGTCGGTCTGGCCGTTCAGGCCTTCGACAAGCTGACCGCCGACGGCAAGAACGTTCGTGTGGTTTCCATGCCGTGCACCAGCGTCTTCGAGTCCCAGGACGCGCTGTACAAGCAGTCGGTTCTGCCGCTGGAAGTCAGCGCCCGTATCGCCATCGAAGCGGGTCACGCGGACTACTGGTACAAGTACGTCGGTCTGGAAGGCCGCGTGATCGGCATGACCACCTTCGGTGAGTCGGCGCCGGCGAACCTGCTGTTCGAAGAGTTCGGCTTCACGCTGGAGAACATCGTCGGCACGGCTGAAGAGCTGCTGGAAGACTGATTCGGTCTTTTGAGTCGGTAACAACTGTGGGAGGGAGCTTGCTCGCGAACGGGGGGACGCGGTTTTTCAGACAAACCGCGATGCGCCCTTCGCGAGCAAGCTCCCTCCCACAGGTTCTCTGAACACCACAAGAAATTGAGAACCCCCATGCCTCAGCCACGCCCTTATAAAGTTGCCCTCAATGGTTACGGTCGTATCGGTCGCTGCGTGCTGCGCGCGCTGTGCGAGCGAGGCGCGAAGGCTGGCTTTGAAGTGGTGGCAATCAACGATCTGGCCGACATGGCCAGTCTCGAATACCTCACGCGCTTTGACTCCACACATGGCCGGTTTCCCGGTGAAGTGCGGGTCGAGGGCGACTTTCTGCACATCAACGATCACGTCATCAAAGTGTTCCGCAGCGCGACGCCGGAAGGCATCGACTGGCACGAACTCGACGTTGACCTGGTGCTCGAGTGCTCCGGTGTCTACAACACCCGCGCCGATGGCGAGCGCTTTCTGGCTGCGCGCGCGCCCCGTGTGCTGTTTTCCCAGCCGATGGCAAGCGAAGCGGATGTCGACGCCACCATCGTCTACGGCATCAACCAGCAGAAGTTGACCGGCGACGAGCTGCTGGTGTCTGCTGCCTCCTGCACCACCAATTGCAGCGTGCCATTGCTGGACCTGCTGAACCGTGAGCTGGGCCTGGAATACATCACGATCACCACGATTCACTCGGCGATGAACGACCAACCGGTGATTGACGCCTATCATCATGAGGACCTGCGCCGGACGCGCTCGGCATTCCAGTCGATCATTCCGGTGTCCACTGGTCTGGCGCGTGGTATCGAGCGGCTGCTTCCGGAACTTGCCGGCCGAATTCAGGCCAAAGCAGTTCGTGTGCCGACGGTGAACGTCTCCTGCCTGGACATCACGCTGCAAGTGGCGCGTGATACCGAAGCGACAGAGATCAACCGTATTTTGCGCGAGGCTGCCACCCGCGGCCCGCTCAAGGGGTTGCTGGCTTACACCGAGTTGCCGCACGCCAGTTGTGATTTCAACCATGACCCTCATTCGGCCATCATCGATGCCAGCCAGACACGGGTTTCCGGCCCGCGGCTGGTCAACATCCTGGCCTGGTTCGACAACGAATGGGGTTTTGCCAATCGAATGCTGGATGTCGCCGATCACTTTCTGCAAAGCATCCATAAACAACAGTAAAAACAGGGAACGCCTCATGACCGTGTTGAAGATGACCGACCTCGATCTGCAAGGTAAGCGTGTATTGATCCGCGAAGACCTCAACGTCCCGGTCAAGGGCGGGGTCGTCACCAGCGATGCACGCATTCTTGCTTCGCTGCCGACCATCAAGCTGGCGCTGGAAAAGGGCGCGGCCGTCATGGTCTGCTCGCACTTGGGTCGTCCGACCGAAGGCGAATTTTCTGCCGAGAACAGCCTCAAGCCGGTCGCCGACTATCTAAGCAAGGCGCTGGGTCGTGAAGTGCCGCTGGTGGCCGAGTATCTGGATGGCGTCGATGTGAAAGCAGGCGACATCGTGCTGTTTGAAAACGTGCGCTTCAACAAGGGCGAGAAAAAGAACGCCGACGAACTGGCGCAGAAATACGCCGCACTGTGCGACGTCTTCGTAATGGACGCCTTCGGCACCGCTCACCGCGCTGAAGGCTCGACCCACGGCGTCGCCAAATTCGCCAAGGTCGCTGCTGCCGGCCCTCTGCTGGCTGCCGAGCTGGACGCACTGGGCAAGGCACTGGGTAACCCTGCCAAGCCGATGGCCGCAATCGTTGCCGGCTCCAAGGTTTCCACCAAACTGGACGTGCTGAACAGCCTCAGCACCGTCTGCGATCAACTGATCGTCGGTGGCGGCATCGCCAATACGTTCCTGGCGGCTGCTGGTCATCCAGTCGGCAAATCGCTGTACGAACCGGATCTGCTGGACACCGCCCGCGCCATCGCTGCGAAAGTCAGCGTTCCGCTGCCGGTCGACGTGGTGGTTGCCAAGAAATTCGCTGAAGACGCCGAAGCGACGGTCAAACTGATCGCTGACGTTTCCGACGACGACATGATTCTCGACATTGGCCCGAAAACTGCGGCTCAATTCGCTGACTTGTTGAAATCTTCCAAGACTATTCTGTGGAACGGTCCGGTGGGCGTGTTCGAATTCGACCAGTTCGGTAATGGCACCAAAGTGCTTGCTCAGGCAATCGCTGAAAGCCCGGCGTTCTCTATCGCTGGCGGTGGCGACACGCTGGCGGCCATCGACAAATACGGTGTAGGCGACAAAATCTCCTACATTTCCACGGGCGGCGGCGCGTTCCTCGAGTTCGTCGAGGGCAAAGTGTTGCCTGCCGTGGAAATTCTGGAACAACGCGCCAAGGCCTGAATATCAGGCCAGGGTGAAGGGGAGTGAAATGGTCAAGCCATTACCGCTGTTGATCATGGCGGGTTTGCTGGTCGGCTGCGCAAGCGAGCCTGAAGCCGGAACGGCGCCGAATGCGGCACCGGAACTGCTGCAGGTCAGCTGCTATCAAGCCGGCTGGCAGGCTGAAACCGTACCGATCGTTTACAAGCGCGGCGGTCCTGAAGTCTGGGAAAAATACGAGTTCATGCCCGCTGTCGGACCGGTAGCCTGTCGCTGAATCTGAACTGAAAGCGCGCAGGAACATCTGAAACAGAACTGCCCCTGAGCATCGAGGCGACTGACATAGGTCACGCTTTGCAGGGGATCCAGGAGTGGTAATGAAAGGCTTGATTGCCCTTGCGACACTGATGCTGCTGGGCGGTTGTGCCAGCATGAAGGCTTCGGAACCGGATGCACCCTGGACCCGTTGGGTCTGCGACAGCAAGGCAGAGATTTACTGGCGCTACGCCGACCCTGCGAAGAAAGAGGTCGACGTACGCCTGAATCAAAGTGAGCAGGTATTCCGTCTGCAATCGTCGCCCGGAGCCTCGGGCGCGTTGTACAGCAACGGTGTACTGGCTTTCGACAATAAGGGCAGCGATGGCCTGGTTTACTGGGACGCTACCAACGATTTGATCGGTCGCGGCTGCAAGGCGCCTTGAGGGCCGAGCGGTTCGAACGATGCAACACCGGGCGATGACTGAGCATTACGCCCCTATAATTTGAATAGCCGCCGCTACGGCAGGCACGCACGATTAACGACCCTACCGGGAGAGAGACAGACAATGGCACTTATCAGCATGCGCCAGATGTTGGACCACGCCGCCGAATTCGGCTATGGCGTTCCAGCATTCAACGTGAACAACCTGGAACAGATGCGCGCCATTATGGAAGCGGCCGACAAGACCGATTCCCCGGTGATCGTTCAGGCTTCGGCCGGCGCGCGTAAATACGCCGGCGCCCCGTTTCTGCGCCACTTGATCCTGGCGGCAATCGAAGAATTCCCGCACATTCCGGTGGTCATGCACCAGGACCACGGCACCAGCCCTGCGATCTGCCAGCGTTCGATCCAGCTGGGCTTCAGCTCGGTGATGATGGACGGTTCCCTGCGCGAAGACGGCAAGAGCCCGGCTGACTACGAGTACAACGTGCGCGTCACTCAAGAAACCGTTGCCATGGCTCACGCCTGTGGCGTTTCGGTAGAAGGTGAGCTGGGCGTTCTGGGTTCTCTTGAAACCGGCATGGCCGGCGAAGAAGACGGCGTTGGCGCTGAAGGCGTTCTGGACCACAGCCAGATGCTGACCGACCCGGAAGAAGCTGCTGACTTCGTCAAGAAGACTCAAGTTGACGCATTGGCTATCGCCATCGGCACCAGCCACGGCGCATACAAGTTCACCAAGCCGCCTACCGGCGACATCCTGGCGATCGAGCGCATCAAAGAGATCCACAAACGCATTCCTAACACCCACCTGGTGATGCACGGTTCTTCGTCCGTTCCTCAGGAATGGCTGAAAATCATCAACGAGTTCGGCGGCGACATCAAAGAAACTTACGGTGTGCCGGTAGAAGAAATCGTTGAAGGCATCAAGCACGGCGTGCGCAAGGTCAACATCGACACCGACCTGCGCCTGGCATCCACCGGTGCCATCCGTGAGTTCATGGCCAAGAACCCGAGCGAGTTCGACCCGCGTAAGTACCTGGCGAAAACCGTTTCGGCCATGCGCGATGTCTGCATCGCCCGTTACGAAGCCTTCGGCACCGCTGGCAACGCCTCCAAGATCAAACCGATCTCTCTGGAGAAGATGTTCGAGCGTTATGCCAAAGGCGAGTTGAACGCCAAGGTCAACTGATCGCGATTTGAGCGGTTAGCCGGTAAGAAAAAGCCCGCAGCGATGCGGGCTTTTTTGTGGGTGACGTTTCTTATTTGACGGGCAGGCCAATAGTCCGTCCGACATACGCTGGCGCTGGCTGGTCTTGTTGCGCTTCAGTGAGCAGGCGTAGCGCTTCCAGCGACTGTTCGCTGAACGTTGCAGACTTGGGGCCTGCGGCGAGGTCAACGTGCAGCAGCATCTGCTCGCTGGCTGCCAGTTCTTCATCGCCGCCGGCCTTGTAGAGGCTGTGATAAAGCTGAACGCGCTTGCGGTCGTGACCAACGATCTGAGTGCGCACTTCCACTTCTTCGCCGAGTTTCACCTCGTGCAGGTAGTTGATGTGGGCTTCGAGGGTGAACAGCGAGTTGCCGCTGGCGTCGCGGTCGTTGCTGGCCAGGCCGATGCGGTCCATGAAGGCGTCGGTGGCGAAGCTGAAGATCAAGAGGTAGAAGGCATCGCGCAGATGGCCGTTGTAGTCGACCCAGTCGGCGAGGATGGGGGTTTTGTAGGTGACGAGAGCAGGCATGGAAGTGTCCTGTTACTAAAACATGATCGGACCCACGCTCACCGTGGGCACGCATCGGTTGACGCTCTGAGTCATTCGGGACTCGGAGCGCCCATGGCTGCATTCCCACGCGGAGCGTGTGGAACGATCAGGGGTAATTCGTGCGCGATCAGTCGCTGAATGCCATCCCATGCTTGGCCTTGGTGGTCTTCACCGCTTCCAGCACCGCCAGCAGGCAGTCATCGCGATAACGTTCCAGCGCCGAGATGCTGTGGCTACCGAGCTGATCGCTGGTGCCATCGACGACATCGTCGATCAGTTTGTCAGTCAGTTCCGGCGCAGGCAGATACGTCCACGGCAGCTGCAGCGCCGGACCGAACTGAGCCATGAAGTGACGCATGCCTGCATCGCCCCCGGCCAGGGTGTAAGTCATGAAAGTGCCCATGAACGACCAGCGCAGACCGGCGCCGAAGCGAATCGCATCATCGATTTCGCCAGTCGTCGCCACGCCATCGTTGACCAAGTGCAGGGCTTCACGCCACAACGCCTCAAGCAGGCGATCGGCGATGAACCCCGGTACTTCCTTGCGCACGTGCAGCGGGCGCATGCCCAGCGACTCATAAACCTTTATCGCGGCATGGACGGCTTCCGGGGTGGTGTTCTTGCCGCCTACCACTTCTACCAACGGCAGCAGATACACCGGGTTGAACGGGTGGCCGACCACGCAACGCTCTGGGTGAGTTGCACTCTCGTAGAACTCCGAAGGCAGCAGACCCGAAGTGCTGGAGCCGATGATCGCGTTGGGCTTGGCCGCGGCGCTGATCTTGCTGTGCAGATCGAGTTTCAGGTCCAGACGCTCCGGGGCGCTTTCCTGAATGAAATCCGCGTCACGCACACATTCCTCGATGGTCGCCACAAAACGCAAACGATCCTGCGACGCGCCTGTTGCCAGACCTTTCTGTTCCAGCGCAGGCCAGGCATTGGCGACGCGTTTGCGCAGCGCAGCTTCCGCACCTGGCGCCGGGTCCCAGGCCACGACGTCCAGCCCATGGGCGAGAGCGCGGGCAACCCAGCCGCTGCCGATGACACCGCTACCCAGCGCGGCGAAGGTTTTGATTTCGGTGATGAAGGTCATGGTATGTCCTGAAGAAAATCTGGATGGCGAAAAAGGCTCTGTAACTGCCCGGCTTGCCGGCGGAGGTGATCCTGAGGAGGTCACCGCCGGCAATTCGTGCTGCTACAGGGGGAAAATCGAGCTGGATCAGAAGCGTTTTTTCAGGCCCATCTTCACGCGGCCTTCAGCCGGGGTCATGACCCGAGCCCCCATACGGCTGAGGATTTCGCTGGCGCGTTCGACCAGCGCACCGTTGCTCGCCAGTACGCCTTTATCCAGCCAGATGTTGTCTTCCAGACCGACGCGCACGTTGCCGCCCAGCAGCACCGATTGCGCCGCCATCGGCATTTGCATACGACCAATGCCAAAGCCGGCCCACACCACGTCGGCTGGCAGGTTATCGACCATCGCTTTCATGGTGGTGGTATCTGCCGGAGCGCCCCACGGGATACCCAGGCACAGCTGGAACAGCGGGTCATCCAGCAGGCCTTCCTTGAGCATTTGCTTGGCGAACCACAGGTGACCGGTGTCGAAGATTTCCAGCTCTGCCTTCACGCCCAGTTCCTGAATGCGCTTGGCGCCTGCGCGCAGTTGGGCCGGAGTGGAGACATAGATGGTGTCGCCGTCGCCGAAGTTGAGCGTGCCGCAGTCCAGCGTGCAGATCTCCGGTAGCAAGGCTTCAACATGGGCCAGACGGGTCAGCGGGCCGACCAGGTCGGTGTTCGGACCGAAGTCGGTAGGACGCTCGCCCGGGCCGATTTCCAGGTCGCCGCCCATGCCTGCGGTCAGGTTGACGATGATGTCGATGTCCGCCTCGCGGATGCGGTCCATGGTTTCACGATACAGCTCGACGTCACGGCTGAACTTGCCGGTTTCAGGATCTCGCACATGGCAATGCACGACGGTGGCGCCTGCTTTGGCAGCCTCGACGGCAGCGGCTGCAATCTGTTTCGGGGTGATCGGGACCAGGTGGCTTTTCCCGGTCGTGTCGCCAGCACCGGTGAGTGCGCAGGTGATGATGACGTCGTGATTCATGAGTGAGGTTCCTTGCAGGCCAGTGCGTTTGTCGTGACGCGGGATTTTGCTACCCGCTTTTGAGGTGCAAAGCTACGCAGCCCTAGGCCCGTCAAAACGCACAGCGGCGACAAGCTCTTGCACGGTAGCGACCTGTGTTGTTGCCTCGTTGTCTGAACAGGCGTATCTCATGATCATCCGTAGCAGTCCGGCTTGCCGGCAGTGGCTTCGTTGAGTTCGCTGCCGCCGGCAAGCCGGGCTGCTACAGGTCCAACCTTCCCAAGGAACGCGCCAACGATGTCCCAGGATTTCTACTTTCTGCTCATGCCCGGCTTTTCGATGATGGGCTTCGTCTCGGCGCTGGAGCCGTTGCGGGTGGCTAATCGGTTTGGGGGCGAGTTGTATCGCTGGCACATTCTGAGCATCGATGGCGGGCCGGTGATTGCCAGCAACGGCATGTCAGTTAACGCCGATGCTGCGCTGGAGCCATTGAAGAAGGGCGCGACGCTCTCTGTGATGGGAAGTGTCGATCCGTTGAAGTTTTACAACTCGACACTCGAACACTGGCTGCGGCGTCTCGATCTGGAAGGCGTAACCCTGGGCGCCATCGACACCGGCAGTTTCGTGCTTGCCGAGGCAGGGCTCTTAGAAGGCTATCGCCTGACCCTGCATTGGGAAGCGCTGGACGCGTTCAAGGAAACCTACCCCACTCTGCAGGCGACTCAGGAGCTGTTCGAGATCGACCGCCGCCGTATCAGTTCGGCCGGGGGCACGGCCTCCATCGACCTGATGCTCGACCTCATCGGCCAGGCTCACGGCCCGGACTTGGCGATCAAGGTCTCGGAGCAATTCGTGCTCGGCCGCATCCGCCAGCGCAAAGACCACCAGCGCATGCAGATCGCCACGCGCTACGGCATCAACAACAAGAAGCTGGTGCAGGTCATCGGTGTGATGGAGCAGCACACCGAGCCACCGCTGAGCACTCTCAAACTGGCTGAAGGCATTCAGGTAACGCGTCGCCAGCTGGAGCGGCTGTTTCGCTTGCACCTGAACGACACGCCAAGCAACTTCTATCTGGGGTTGCGTCTGGAGAAAGCCAGGCAGTTGTTGCGTCAGAGCGACATGAGCGTGCTGGAAGTCAGTATTGCCTGCGGCTTCGAATCACCGTCGTATTTCACCCGCAGCTACAAGGCGCGGTATGTGGTGTGCCCGAGGGAAGATCGAGGGCGGGTAGCGCGGGAGCCGAAGCTCGTTTGACTCTGAATTATGGTCAATTATACTTGCGACCATAAATTATGGTTTTCGGCAATAATTGGGTATAAATCATGACAAAGCGCACCGGCTTTGTATTCAGACGCGACAGCCTTGCCCTCACCATCGCGCAGGGTCTGATCGGAGAAGGCTTGCACGATTATTCCTCCGGGCTTTTTTTGGCGGCGCCCCGTCGCACGGGTAAAAGCACCTTTCTGCGCGAAGATCTGGTGCCTCAATGCCTGAAGCAGGATTGGGTGCCGGTCTACGTGGATCTGTGGGCGGATCGGGAGAAGGATCCTGCGGATCTCATCAGTGCAGCCATCGCCGCAGCGTTGGTCCCCTACGAGAAAGGGATACGTAAGCTCGCCAAATCAGCGGGCCTTGAAAAGCTCAATTTCCTGCGCACGCTCTCTTGGGATTTCACCAAGCCGCAGTTGCCTGTTGGCGCAACGCTGACGCAGGCGTTGGAGTTGCTGCACAGCGCTGCACAGAAAATGATCGTGCTGATTATCGACGAGGCCCAGCACGCTTTGACCAGCGAGGCGGGCGTCAATGCGATGTTTGCATTGAAGGCTGCACGCGACGAGCTCAACCAAGGTGTTGAGCGCGGAATTGGCGGATTGCGGCTGGTCCTCACAGGCTCCAATCGGGACAAGCTGGCGCATCTGGTGTTGAACAAGAACCAGCCGTTTTATGGGTCGAGCATCACGCCGTTTCCCTTGCTGGGCAAAGATTTCACCAAGGCTTATACCGCCCATCTGAACAGCCATCTGGCGCAAACCAACCAGTTTACTGCGGTCGATATCGATGCTGCGTTCGACTTGGTGGGGCGTCGACCTGAAATGCTGCGCACGATCATCGGTGATGTCGCGCTGGAGCTTGGGGAGGCGGAAAACCTTGGCGAACTGGTACGTAATAGCGCCGAATCGCTGCGCGCTGGCGTCTGGGAAGAATTTGAAAGCGCCTATAACACGCTGACGCCCCCGCAACGCGGCGTGTTGGAAGTCATGGCCGATCGCGCGCACGACAACCAGCCGTTTGCGCCGTTCGCCGATGCGACAGTATTGGCAGTTGGCAAAGCGTTGGAACGCTTGGGGAGTGACGTCGTGCCCGGTACGCAAACCATTCAGGCGGCAATCGACTCGTTGCGTGAAAAAGAGCTGGTCTGGAAATCCAATCGGGGGGCTTACGCTCTGGAAGACAAGGCGTTTGGCGAGTGGTTGAGACAGCGCAGACTTTAGCAGCACGGCTTGCCGGCGGTCGCGGTCTGCCTGATGCCGATGTACCGACTGACAGGGCCCTGTCGCCGGCAAGCCGCGCTGCTACAGCGGCGTGTGTTACTTCACGGCCTTCATCAACGCCGAGCATGCCGCCTTGTAAGCCTCGTGCTGATATTTGTTCAGCGCCGCTGGCAGTTCGAAGGCGTGCTTCTTGAACTGCGCATTGATGGTCTGCGGTGACAGCAGGATCACATCGCAGTCTTCCAGCAACTGGAAAATCGTCTCGATCTTGAAGGTGGTAGGGCCGCCGGCGAATTCGCCTTTTTTGCTGCGCTTCTTGATGGCGATGTGGGCGATGCCGTTTTCCCGCACGAAGTTGGAAATCTGCGTGGCGAAGTTCTTGACGTTGACGGCTTCGTCATCGTCTTCCAGCGCGATCTTCTTGGTGGCCAGAGGAATGTGTTCGAGGGCGCCAGATGCGCGAGTGGCGACAGCGAAGATGGCTTCGCTGCCTTTGATTTCTACGCCGCAGATGTTCATGTGCTTACCTTGAGCTGATAACGGGCATCAGGGTAGCGCATTCAACGGTCACTCGGACTGCGCGATGCTTTCCAGATACTCCGACCGCTCGTCGCTCATGCGCGCCAGACAGTCGTTCTGGCCGATGTTGAATTCCTTGCTGCCGGGTTTGGCAGGAAAGACTTCAACGGCGCAATCGGCGTCACGCAGTTTCTTCCAGGCGTCCTCGGCGGTTTTCAGCTTGGCGATGAATTCGTCGGATTGTGCCTTGTTGGCGCCGAACTGAACCTTCACCCGCTCCAGCAGGTTCTGGAAGTTCTCATCCAGCAGTTTGACTGCCGTGTCGCGGCTGTAGACCGAGCACTCGAGGGTCTGCTGATCTTCGTCCACGCCGTCGCAGGGCGTGGCGTCCGGGTTGGCGGCTGCGTGTGCGCCTGTCGCGAATAGAGCCAGAGCCAGAAAAATCGTCTTCATTGAGGTTTCCCGATTCAGTGATGCGCTGAATTCTCGCCCAAGCGCGAGGCAAAGAACAGTTATCAAACGCAGTCTGCCGCGCCCTGCAGCCGCGTTTTGTCGTTTCCAGTCGGGTTCGGGGACGCCAGGGTCGCTTTTTTGAGCGGCTTTTCCCACTGAGTCTCTGCGTTGCACGTTTAATTTAATTAAACAGCGCGTTTATATCGTTTATAAGTAAGCCTGTTCGCCGGACGTTTCTGGAAGTTGTAACAGAGGCTTCGCGACGCATAATGATCCGAGTAGCATCGCTCGCCGAATGACAGGAATTTGGTTTCCGTCTGCATTTACCAAGGGGCAATAAAATGGCGATTGATGCTTATATCCAGATTGAGGGTATTCCCGGCGAAAGTCTCGACGACAAACATCGGAACTGGATAGAAATTCTCGGGTATAACTTCGGCACCCACCAAAGCACCTCGGCGACCGCGAGCTCGACAGGAGGAGCGTCCTCCGGCCGGGCAACCGTGACGACCTTCAACTTTACCAAGTTTCTCGACTCGGCAAGCTGCAAACTCATGGAAGCCAACTGCGCCGGGCAGCACTTTGCGAAAGTGACGATTGCGTTGCACCGCGCGGGGGGAGACAGACTCAAATACTTCGAGATCGTCCTTGAGGAAGTGATCATATCCGACTACTCCCAAAGCGCGAGCGATGGCGTGCCGCGTGAGGTCGTACAGCTCGACTACGGCAGGATCAAAGCCAATTACACCCAGCAACGTCGCAACGACGGGAGCGGTGGGGGTAATGTCACTGGTGGCTGGGATCGCATTAAAAACACGATCTACGCTTAAGGGCCGTTTATGTCGCGGTCTTACAGCTTCATCAATGAACAGATGCAAACCTATTTTTCGATCAAGGCAAAACTGCCCTTGGGACGACGCGCGGCCGAGAAATTCGATGTGCTTAATGCCCACATCCGCAACTCCACCGTAGTGGCGGGAGAAATCGTCATCGTCCCCGATGATTCAACCTCTGCGTGCACGTCTGAAGAAGCCGAACTCATGAGGCTTGCTACGATGACCCATCAGGGCCTCATCGATAACAACGCAGGAGGCGACGACTTCATCGTGGCCAACCACGAACTAATCACGCGTCTACTGGGCAATACCTCCATCGGCATCGGAATAGCCGCTGACGCTTGGGAAAAGCATCTGGAGCAGATCAAGACCACGCTCGACAGCATTGATGCCCTGCATAAGCAACACATGGCCTCGGGAACGCTGATCGAACGAAATCTGTTCTACACCAAACGCCGCCAGCTTTTCGACAAGCTTGAAAAGTTGCTGAAAAGCTTCCTCAGCTTGGGAGCCGGCCTGCGGAATTCAGGCTCGATCCGGCGAATGCTAGGGGTCTCAACTAAAAGCTACCTGCACACTGGTGAGATCAAACACTACGCCGAAAAAACGGGCGGCGTTGCAAAAGCGGCGAAGCTAATAAAAAGAGGGGCTTACGTAGGGATAGTTCTCGATACTGCATCGACGGCGGTTGATATCAAGACGGCTTGCTCGACGGGCCGGGAGGAGGAGTGTACGAAGGCGCAATATGTCGAGGGAGGTAAACTTGCAGGGGGGCTGCTCGGCTCTGCAGGAGCGGGACTTCTTGCTGGCAAGGCAGCTACAGCACTTTGCATCACGGTGCTTGGAGTTACTACCGGCCCAGGAGCCTTAGCATGTACGGTCATCGCTGGTGCAGCAGTAGGGTGGGGCGGAGGCGAAATAGGTGGAATAGTTGGTGAGGGGAGTGGAAAAACGCTATATGGGATCGTTCACGAATGAAAGGTCTCGATCCGGGAATATTCGGGCTTATCGTACTCACACTTTTGTTTTTTAACCTGATTGGTCTTGTCGGTGTGACCGTTTACGCTCGCGAGAAGATTGATAGATTGCTCTGTAAGTGTTCTGTGGTGGCTGACAACAAAGCGACCTTAGGCAGTTTGGGACTGATGGGGGACATTGTCAGGGTTGGGGTTGCAGGGAGTCTTTTGGTTTTTCCAAAAATATATGCGAATAAAATCATTGTAGATGAACAACAAATCAACGCCTTTCCAGCAAAATTGAAAGCGATGATTGTTGCGCAATGGATGGCATTGGTTGTAATAATGTCTGCTTTGCTTGTTTTGAGTATGTGGATGAGGTCGTCAAATTTTTGATCGGCATGAAGCTCAACGAGCGGGATTAGGAGAGGATGGTAGGAGTGTCGGTAAATCTTTGGTGAGAAGCTTTTTGAGACCATGGAAAGACGTCTTGGGTGCGTGAAGATACTAACTATCTGATTATTTTTTCTGCGAACGCCCCGGAGTTTATTATGACAATCAGAAGCGGACACTATCGTCATCGTGGCGCTATTCATTCTGCGGATCATGACTTTGTCGTTTTGACGATAAGTGTCCTTTTCGTAGTCACGCTGTTGTATACGGTGTTGATAACGTTGTATCTGCGAAACAAGATTAATAAATCACTGGATAACTGTTTAGCGGTTACGGACTCTAGTCTGTTCCAGATCGGGACCGGGTTTCTAGGAGATATCAGAAAGCTGGCCATCGTAAGCGCGATGTTCCTTCGGCCTCAAATGTTCCTGAAACTGGGGTCCATCGACGTGGAGCAGGTCAATACATTCCCAAAAAAATTCAAATACATGATGTTGGCTCAGGTGGCTCTGGTCGCATTGACGACGTTAATCACCCTCGTGTTTTTTGTTTGGGCGCATCTTCCCGGTTTCTGAAGTCCGCCCCAGAGCGACCCCCCTCCTGCCTGAATCGTTGAATCGCGAGGATCTGCTGCGTCGTCGTGCTTTTGCCTTTTGTCGTTTCTTGACGCTTTCGGCAATTCCCCTGTCGTTTTTGCACCCGGCTCATCCGACCCTCAAGCATATGCTGGCCCCAAAGCGCCGGCAGACGATTCGGCGAGTGATTAACCTAAAGGGGACAGCCTGATGAGCCCAGCCGAATTGCACGCCGACAGCATCGTTATTGACGGGCTGATCATTGCCAAATGGAACCGTGAGCTGTTCGAGGACATGCGCAAAGGTGGCCTGACCATGGCCAACTGCACTGTTTCGGTGTGGGAAGGTTTTCAGCAGACCGTCAACAGCATCGCGTCCAGCCAGAAGTTGATCCGTGAAAACAGCGACCTGGTGATCCAGGTGCGCAACACCGCCGACATCCGCAAGGCTAAAGAACTGGGCAAGACCGGGATCCTGTTCGGCTTTCAGAACGCACACGCCTTCGAAGACCAGATCGGCTACGTCGAGATCTTCAAGCAGTTGGGCGTCGGCATCGTGCAGATGTGCTACAACACCCAGAACCTTGTTGGCACCGGCTGCTATGAGCGCGACGGCGGCCTGTCGGGCTTCGGTCGTGAAATCGTCGCGGAAATGAACCGAGTCGGCGTCATGTGCGACCTGTCTCACGTCGGTTCCAAGACGTCCGAAGAAGTCATTCTTGAATCGAAGAAGCCAGTGACCTATTCGCACTGTCTGCCTTCGGGTCTGAAAGAACACCCACGCAACAAATCCGACGCTGAGCTGAAGTTCATCGCTGACCACGGCGGCTTTGTCGGCGTGACCATGTTCGCGCCGTTCCTCGCCAAGGGCATTGATTCGACCATCGACGACTACGCCGAAGCCATCGAGTACGTCATGAACATCGTCGGCGAAGACTCCATCGGTATCGGTACCGACTTCACTCAGGGCCACGGCCAGGAGTTCTTCGAATACCTGACCCACGACAAGGGCTACGCCCGCCGTCTGACCAACTTCGGCAAGATCATCAACCCGCTGGGTATCCGCACCGTCGGCGAGTTCCCGAACCTGACCGAAACCTTGCTCAAACGCGGCCATTCGGAGCGCGTCGTTCGCAAGATCATGGGCGAAAACTGGGTTCGCATTCTGGGCGACGTCTGGGGCGAGTAAGTCTCAGATCATCGATTTCTCCCTCTCCCGTTCGCGGAGAGGGCATCCAACAAAATTTTCTGGAGTTAAGTTTCCATGGCCAAGATCGCCCCGCAATTGCCAATCGAAGTCGACAGCGAGACTGGTGTCTGGACCTCCGACGCCCTGCCGATGCTGTACGTGCCGCGTCATTTCTTCGTCAACAACCACATGGGCATCGAAGAAGTGCTGGGCGCTGAAGCCTACGCCGAAATCCTCTACAAGGCCGGTTACAAGTCCGCCTGGCACTGGTGCGAGAAAGAGGCCGAGTGTCACGGCATCGAAGGTGTCGCGGTGTTCGAGCACTACATGAATCGTCTGTCGCAGCGTGGCTGGGGCCTGTTCAAGATCCAGGAAATCGATCTGGATAAAGGCACCGCCAGCGTCAAGCTCGAGCACTCGGCATTCGTTTATGTGTACGGAAAGGTCGGCCGCAAGGTCGATTACATGTTCACAGGCTGGTTCGCCGGCGCCATGGACCAGATTCTAGCTGCCAAGGGCAGTGCCGTTCGCACCGTAGCCGAGCAGGTTTACGGCGGTTCGGAAGAAGGCCACGAAGATGGCCTGTTCGTCGTAAAACCGTTGTAAGCCGAGGACCGTGAAATGGCTTTCGAAGCAATGTTTCAGCCGATCCAGATCGGCAAACTGACAATCCGCAACCGCGTCCTCAGTACCGCGCACGCCGAGGTCTACGCCACTGATGGCGGCATGACCACCGACCGTTACGTGAAGTACTACGAGGAGAAAGCCAAGGGCGGCATCGGTCTGGCCATTTGTGGCGGCTCCTCCAGTGTTGCAATCGACAGCCCGCAAGGCTGGTGGAAATCGGTCAACCTGGCGACTGACAAGATCATCCCGCACTTCCAGAACCTTGCTGACGCCATGCACAAGCACGGCGCCAAGATCATGATCCAGATTACCCACATGGGCCGTCGTTCCCGCTGGGACGGCGACCATTGGCCGACGCTGATGTCGCCATCGGGTATCCGCGAACCTGTACACCGCGCGACCTGCAAGACCATCGAGCCGGAGGAGATCTGGCGCGTGATCGGCAACTACGCCAGCGCCGCAGCCCGCGCCAAGGCCGGTGGCCTGGACGGCGTGGAACTGTCGGCGGTGCACCAGCACATGATCGACCAGTTCTGGAGCCCGCGGGTCAACAAGCGTACAGACGAGTGGGGCGGCAGCTTCGAAAACCGTATGCGTTTCGGTCTTGAAGTGATCAAGGCCGTGCGCAAGGAAGTCGGTCCTGACTTCTGCGTCGGTCTGCGTATTTGCGGCGACGAATTCCATCCGGACGGTCTCAGCCATGAAGACATGAAAGAGATCGCCAAGTATTACGACCAGACCGGGATGATCGACTTCATCGGTGTGGTGGGCTCGGGTTGTGACACGCACAACACTTTGGCCAACGTTATCCCCAACATGAGTTATCCACCGGAGCCGTTTCTTCACTTGGCGGCTGGTATCAAGGAAGTGGTCAAGGCCCCGGTCCTGCACGCGCAGAACATCAAGGACCCGAACCAGGCGACCCGTATTCTGGAAGGCGGTTACGTCGACATGGTGGGCATGACCCGCGCTCACATCGCCGACCCGCACCTGATCGCCAAGATCAAGATGGGCCAGGTCGACCAGATCCGTCAGTGCGTCGGTGCGAACTACTGCATCGACCGCCAGTACCAGGGCCTGGATGTGCTTTGCATCCAGAACGCCGCGACCTCACGTGAATACATGGGTGTGCCGCACATTATCGAGAAGACCACCGGCGTGAAGCGCAAGGTCGTGATCGTCGGTGCCGGTCCTGCCGGGATGGAAGCTGCACGTGTGTCTGCCGAGCGTGGTCACGACGTTACCCTGTTCGAGAAGAAAGAATTCATTGGTGGGCAGATCGTGACGGCGTCCAAGGCGCCGCAACGTGACCAGATCGCCGGTATCACACGCTGGTATCAGCTGGAGCTGGCTCGGCTGAAAGTCGACCTGCGGCTCGGCACTGCCGCAGACATCCCGACCATCATGGACCTGCGTCCGGATGTGGTGGTGCTGGCAGTGGGCGGTCATCCGTTCCTGGAGCAGAACGAGCACTGGGGCGCGGATGAAGGTCTGGTGGTCAGCAGTTGGGACGTGCTCGACGGCAAGGTTGCGCCGGGCAAGAACGTGCTGGTCTACGACACCATCTGCGAATTCACCGGGATGTCGGTTGCCGACTTCATGGCAGACAAGGGTAGCCAGGTCGAGATTGTCACCGACGACATCAAGCCGGGCGTGGCCATCGGTGGTACGTCGTTCCCGACCTACTACCGCAGCATGTACCCCAAAGAAGTGATCATGACCGGCGACATGATGCTGGAAAAGGTCTACCGCGAAGGCGACAAGCTGGTGGCGGTGCTGGAGAACGAATACACCGGCGCCAAAGAGGAGCGGGTGGTCGATCAGGTGGTGGTCGAGAACGGCGTGCGTCCTGACGAAGAGCTGTATTACGGCTTGAAGGAAGATTCGCGCAACAAGGGCCAGATCGACATCGACGCCCTGTTCGCGATCCAGCCTCAGCCTTCGTTGAGCCAGCCGGGTGACGGCTACCTGCTGTTCCGCATCGGTGACTGCGTGGCGCAGCGTAATACCCACGCCGCGATCTACGACGCGCTGCGGCTCTGCAAAGATTTTTAATTACACATGATCGTTCCCACGCTCCGCGTGGGAATGCCGCAAGCACGCTGCGCGTCTGTTTCAGTGACGCGGAGCGCCACGGTATGCATTCCTACACGGAACGTGGGAACGATCAGCCCCTGGCGAGACCCTCGGTCTTTGGGAGCTCCACATGTTGAACACCCTTCTTCCAATCCTGCTGTTTGCCGCATTGGGCCTTGGTGTCCTGGGCGCATTGCGGCGGGTGGCCATGTGGCGCAACGGGCGTGCGTCCAAGGTCGATCTGCTGGGCGGCCTGATGGCGATGCCCAAGCGCTACATGGTCGACTTGCACCACGTGGTCGCGCGGGACAAATACATCGCCAACACCCACGTTGCCACGGCGGGTGGCGCGGTGGCGTCGATCATTCTGGCGATTCTGGTCCACGGTTTCGGCCTGCATAACCGTGTCCTGGGCTATACATTGCTGCTGATGTCGGCAGTAATGTTCGTCGGCGCGATCTTCGTCTATATGCGTCGTCGCAATCCACCAGCGCGCCTGTCCAAAGGCCCGTGGATGCGCTTGCCAAAAAGCCTGCTGGCGTTCTCGGCATCGTTTTTCATCGTGACGCTGCCGGTGGCAGGCATCCTTCCTGAAAACTTCGGTGGCTGGCTGCTGGCGGTCATTCTGGGTGTCGGCGTGCTGTGGGGCGTTTGCGAGCTGTTCCTCGGAATGACCTGGGGCGGGCCGATGAAACACGCTTTCGCCGGTGCATTGCATCTGGCCTGGCACCGTCGCGCCGAGCGTTTTGGCGGTGGTCGTTCCACCGGTCTCAAGCCGCTGGATCTGGCCGACCCAACTGCGCCATTGGGTGTGGAAAAACCCAAGGATTTCACCTGGAACCAATTGCTGGGCTTCGACGCCTGCGTGCAGTGCGGTAAATGCGAAGCCGCGTGCCCTGCGTTTGCCGCCGGGCAACCACTGAACCCGAAAAAGCTTATTCAGGATATGGTCGTTGGCCTGGCGGGCGGCACGGATGCTAAATTCGCGGGCAGCCCTTACCCCGGTAAATCGATTGGCGAACACAAGGGCAATCCACACCAACCGATCGTCAACGGGCTGGTGGACGCCGAGACGCTGTGGTCCTGCACCACCTGCCGCGCCTGCGTGGAAGAGTGCCCGATGATGATCGAGCACGTGGACGCCATCGTCGACATGCGCCGGCATCTGACACTGGAAAAGGGCGCGACTCCCAACAAGGGCGCCGAAGTGCTCGAGAACCTCATCGCGACCGATAACCCGGGCGGTTTCGCACCGGGCGGCCGGATGAACTGGGCGGCGGACCTCAACCTCAGCATTCTCAGCGACAAGAAGGCCACCGACGTGCTGTTCTGGGTCGGCGATGGTGCTTTCGACATGCGCAACCAGCGCACCCTGCGTGCTTTCGTCAAAGTGCTGAAAGCGGCGAAGGTCGACTTCGCGGTGCTCGGTCTCGAAGAGCGAGACAGTGGCGACGTGGCGCGCCGTCTGGGTGATGAAGCCACTTTCCAGATGCTCGCCAAGCGCAACATTCAGACTCTGAACAAGTACAGCTTCAAGCGCATCGTTACCTGCGACCCGCACAGTTTCCATGTACTGAAGAACGAGTACGGCGCCTTCGATGGCAATTACCTGGTACAGCATCACAGCACCTACATGGCCGAATTGATCGGCGATGGCGCGCTGAACCTGGGCCAGCACAAAGGCTACAGCGTGACCTATCACGACCCGTGCTATCTGGGCCGCTACAACGGCGAATATGAAGCGCCGCGCGACGTGCTCAAGGCGCTGGGCATCCAGGTCAAGGAAATGCAACGTTCCGGTTTCCGCTCCCGCTGCTGCGGTGGTGGTGGCGGCGCGCCGATCACCGACATTCCGGGCAAGCAACGTATTCCCGACATGCGCATGGAAGACATCCGCGAAACCGGCGCCGAGTTGGTGGCCGTGGGTTGTCCACAATGCACCGCGATGCTAGAGGGCGTGGTCGAGCCGCGTCCGATGATCAAGGACATTGCCGAGCTGGTGGCCGACGCGTTGCTTGAAGACGCTGCGCCAGCCAAACCGGCTCCGGTCAAACGCGAACCTGCGGAGGCGCACTGATGAGCGACATTATCCGCCGCGACCCTCGTGCCGAGTGGATCGCCCGCAACCGCCTGCACCCGCTGCATGCTGCCATGCAGCCGCAGCAGGCAAGCTGGATGGGGCCTAACGGTGTCATCCGCAAAAACGTGCACGGCATCGGTTTCATAGGTCCGAATGGCATCAAACGCATCGATCGCAGTGGCGCTCAACAGGGCGGGGCAGTCAAACGTTCTGCTTCTGTGGAAGTGCAATTGCCACTGCATCAAATTGCCGAGCCTGCTTTTTACATCGCAGTGGTCCCGGACATGGTCGGCGGCCGCCTGAGCAGCCACGACCGCGACTTGTTGGGACTTGCTCACAGCCTGTCTGGTAAGGACGGCGCTGTGCTGGCCGTGGTATTCGGCAAGCACAAGGAGAGCGCCTTCGAAACAGCAGGAGTGGACCGTCTGCTGGTGTTGGAAGGTAGCGAATTCAGCGGATACTCACCAGAGCAGCGCGTGCAAGGCTTGCGCGCTGTGGATAACCATTTTGATCCGCGGCATTGGTTGTTGCCTGACAGCCGCAGCGGCGGCGGGGAACTGGGTCGCCGTTTCGCTGCGAGCATTGGTGAACGGCCAGCGACACGCGTCTGGCAGGTCAAGGACGATCAAGCCATAGGCCGGGCAGGCGCAGGCCGTGAAGATGTGTCGCGGCCGGTGTCACGCCTGATTCTGGCGGCTGCCGAGTGCGCCGAACCCGTCAGTGAGACTCGCCACGAAGCCCTGCCCATTGAGTTGTCCACAACCGTCGCGCGCAGCATTGCGCGCATCGAAGACCTGGGCGCGGTGGCAGTCGATCCGGCACTTATCCCCATGGCTGAAGCGGAATTCATCTTCTCTGGCGGCAACGGCGTCAAGGACTGGGAGCTGTTCCACCGCACCGCCGCAGCCTTGGGCGCGACCGAAGGCGCATCCCGAGTGGCTGTGGACGATGGCTACATGACTCGTGACCGCCAGGTAGGCGCGTCCGGCACTTGGGTCACCGCACGAGTGTATGTTGCTGTGGGTATCTCCGGCGCGATCCAGCACCTACAAGGCATTGGCGCGTGCGACAAAGTCGTGGCGATCAACCTTGATCCAACTTGCGACATGATCAAACGTGCTGATTTGTCAGTCATTGGCGAAAGCGCCGAGGTGCTCAAAGCGCTGATTGAGGCCGTCGAGGCGTACCGGAATGAGGCGAAACGCGATGCAGCCTGACAAAAAAATGCCTGTGGATAAAAGCGCTTTGCACGTCATTAGTTTGATTTCGATCGGCGCGCACCCGACATCCGGTCGTCCTCGCCGCGCAGAGCAAGATGCCCGGGCCGTGGAACTTGGCCTGCAGCTGGCTGGGGATAACTTGCACGTACTGCATGCCGGCAACGCCGAAGAGCCGGCGCTGCGCGCCTATCTGGGCATGGGCCTCAACGAACTGCACGTACTGGAACAACCGCAAGGCGCCGACGCGCTGCCGGGCCTTGCCGATTACATTCGCGAATCCGGCGTGCAATTGGTGCTAGCCGGTAGCCAGGCTGAAACCGGTGAAGGTTCCGGCATGTTGCCCTACCTGCTGGCGGAAAAGCTCGGCTGGCCGCTGGTCGTCGGCATGGCGGAGGTCGAAGCCATCAGTAATGGCAGTGCCCAGGTACTCCAGGCGTTGCCTCGCGGCCAACGTCGCCGACTCAAAGTTCGTCTGCCATTCCTCGCTACTGTGGATAACGCGGCACCCAAACCCCGTCAAAGCGCTTACGGCCCCGCGCAACGCGGTGTTCTGGACGTGGAGCAGATCGACGTCGTTATCGACGAGTTATTCACAGGCGCCGAACTGACACCTGCCAAACCTCGGCCGAAACGCCTGAAAGTCATCAAGGCCAAAAGCGGTGCTGACCGTATGAAAGCTGCGACGGCCAAGGCCAGTGGCGGCGGTGGTCAGGTGCTTAAAGGTGTGAGCGCTCAGGAAGGCGCAGCGGCGATTTTGAAGTTGTTGGTGGAGGAGGGGGTGGTTCGTTAACGCTTTCTCTAGGTTATTCAAAGGCGCACAGGTAGCGCCTTTGAATAGGTCATTATGATGCGGTCAATCTGGAAACGAGGTTCAATATACATAACTCGTATTTAAGAATGGCTTTCGTGAGGGAGGCCGCTACAAGTACGCAAATCGGAATACTAACAATGGGGATTAAGTACTCATAAGAAGGTGCGAATTTCTTGAAAAGAAACTTTAGTAAGAGTGCAATGGGTACCGCTAATGAGATGTTTAAGATAATTTCTTTCATTGTTGGGTTTTCTCTAACCGGAGCGAGGGCTTCTTTCGCTTTAAGCGACAGAAGCTAATTAATTGAATTTCAGTAGCCTTCGCCACAATAGTTAAGTCCTTCGGGACTGTTGAAACTATCTTCAATCAGCGATCCTGTGCTGCTGCAGAGCTGGACCAACAGACACATATTTGTGGTGCTAAGTTCTCTAATTTTATCCTGCAACCATCCAGGTTGCTCCCTCAAAAGTTCTGGATGCTGAATAAAATTTCGATAATTATATGTTGATTCCGCGCAGTATATTTCGTTAGGTACACAGCGGTTAGCGTAACTGTGGGTACCACTATTATAAAGCGAATCATCTGGTGTGAAGGCGAAGAATTTTTATTGTTTACAGGTTTAAAAAGTCTATTCACCAGAAATAGGAGCGGTAAGCCGAATAGTATGTTTAACAAAACGTAGCCCAATGTGCTTCTCCTTGAGACGCTATACCCACCGCTCCTGCGCCTACGATAGCTGCACCTATTCCGGCACCGATACCTCCTAAGCCCAATACAGCAGAACCACGGCGCCTGAACTAAGCCCCACAGAAAATCCTGCTCTACCTCCGATTGCTCCTCCCACCGCAATGGCGTCGCCTGTTGAACCGCCAGAGATTAACTTTAGATCAGAAACGCATATTTCACGCATACTAAATTTTCCTTTTATTTTGACGGAACACAATGCTAGTCAATGTTTTTATTCTTGGGTTACTTATAGCGCTCTTGAAGTTTTCTATGTTTGAAATGAAGAATAACCTGATAAATATGCACCCAAGTGTAGTGGCCGGGATCCCCACTATGGCTGTTGACCTCCAGCTTGCATCGGACGTTTCATGTAAGTTACTCAAAAATGTAGCTGCAAATATCACCAAGATAAGCTGAGCACTGGTCTTCATCCTGCCTCCGTGCCTCTGTCCAAGTGTTGGGGTTAAGATGGGGGTATAGTCCGCTATCACGTTGATTTGTTCTATCCTACAGATGTAGGGTATCCAAATGGATATCGTCGCCTCTGTTACGCCCGTAGTAGAGCCATCCAAGGGCTTCCTTATGAAGGGCCGCAATAACTTGATACAGGTTTGTCGTTCTACTCGGCCCAAGACTTAGCACTGACAATGCTCTTGCAAGCGGTTGCAACTGGTGTGAAAAATCTCTGCTGGTTGATAGTCAGGCATGTAAATGTTCATTTCATAAATCGAGCCGATTCGATATGTCGGGCATTGTAAGTAGGGGTGCTGGGTAGGCCCGAATCGTTGGCCGCTTTGACGCTGTCTATGGTCACTTCCACCGACATCAGTCTTCGAAATCCTGTACGACCGAGTTCGATCCTGCTCGAGCTACGGTCAAGGCCAGTGGTGGCGGTGGGCAAGTGCTTAAAGGTGTAAGCGCTCAGGAAGGCGCAGCGGCGATTTTGAAGTTGTTGGTGGAGGAGGGGGTGGTTCGCTGACCCCCGGCTTCGCCCTCAATACCGCTCCCGCCGGCAAGCCGTGAGGCGATGTGCAAACTGGGTATATCTCTCGTTCAAGACTTTGGTTCATCTATCGCTGTCGCCGACCGAGCGGTGGTTGCATCGACAATCATCACATCGAACACTTGTTCAATGACTTGGCGAGGCCCTTGTTTCAAGCTCCAAGTGAAGAAGACCAGGCAGCCTAGCAGCATGATGAAGCACGCCGAGCCAATAACGCTCTGTGACACGCCAGTCCAGAACCCAGGTCGGGCGGATCGTATCTCGTGACTGGCTTTTGCGGCATACATTTCCTCCATCTGGGTTGTTTCATCAGCGAGAGATGCTTTCAGAAAATCCACGGCAAGCTGTGCGGCCTGACTCCGGTAGCTCTCAAGGACTGACACGTTGTTGCTCATGTCGTGGAACGCCGCGAGATCGGCGTCTTTCGGGAGTTCGCCGTGCTTTTCCTTGAATGCCAGGATGTATTCGATTTTCTGACGTTTGTATTGCGAGTAGGCGAGCTTGCCCACAATGTCGTTATCGTCTGCGACCAATGCGTTATAGATATGGTTGTAGTTTGCTTTGGTCATGCAAACTCAGTCTCGCGCAGCTTTGCATACGCAGAGGCAAAGGCCCTGTTGATCTCTTCTATTGTTCTGGGCCGGAAGGTGACGATACCCAGCAGCTCTCGGGGAAGCTTTGCTGGGCGGCCTCCGTGCTCGATCAGATGGGCATTGGCTCTCAAGACGACATCTCGTGAGAAGTGGGCTCTGCTTTTCATGATTGAATCCTTCCAGTCGGGAGAGTTGCGCTGGCGGGGAGTTTACGGTTTTGGGAGACACTGCGATGTCAGACGCTTCCGATCCTTCTGCCCATCAATTTACCCACATACCCACAATCACTGTTGATCCGCCTGTGGATAAACTGTTCACCTATCCCTGCGAGCCGTACAATCCGTGGCTTACAAGTGTTTGATTAAATTTTGATCAGCCTATCTTGCGGTTTTAAAAGGATTTTTCTCCACAGGGAAATGTTCTGGTCGTGTCTTTCTGCCCACATTCTCTGTGCGCCTCTATGTGGATAAGATGTTCGTGGTCCGCTGAGAGCCTTACGAACCGTGGCTTATGGAGGATTGATCAAATAGTGATCAATATGACGATTCTCTGGCGAAATCTCTCTGGCGACGCCCGAATATCGACGTATGCTGCGCTTTTCCACAGACTGGAGAGACTTTGCCTGACTTGCGCACATTCTCTGTTGGCGCTTCTGTGGATAAGGTGTTTGCTATCCCTTTAAAGCCTTTAAATCCGTGGGGTCCATGCAATTGGTCAATAAGTAACCAGTCAAGGCTGGAACATGACCATTGGAATAAGTCACGGTTTTTTCTGGTTTTTTATTGGAGGCCGAATCGACTTGCCCACAATTGCTGTGGGTGGTGCTGTGGATAAGTTGTTTGTGAAAGGTTGCGAGGGGCGGGGGAATTGGTGCAGCGAGGTGTTGATTGTTTTTTGATCAGCTGCGGGTCATGCCTGAACTCACCAGCTCGCCATAAGTGCTGTGGGAGTTTCCGGACAGTACGAGGGGGCGAATGCGATCTGTTTAATAGATCGCTTTTCGCCACCATCGTAATCTCCGGCAGCTCCCACAGGTTTCGAGTCACATCCGATACCTCGGTGCGGGAGCCTTACTCGTGATTAACCGCAACGCCCTTCAAATACGGGGCTGGCTCTGCCCCCATGTTTTCCAGCAGTTTGGCGCTGTACCAGTCGATGAAGTTGACCACGCCGAACTCGTAGGTTTTCGAGTACGGGCCTGGCTGGTAGGCGATGGAGTTGATGCCGCGCTGGTTCTCTTCGGCCAGGCGACGGTCTTGGTCGTTGGTGGCGTCCCAGACTTCACGCAGGCGCGCGACGTCGTAATCGACGCCTTCGACGGCGTCTTTGTGCACCAGCCATTTGGTGCTGACCATGGTTTCCTGCGCGCTGATCGGCCACACGGTGAACACGATCACGTGGTCGCCCATGCAGTGGTTCCATGAGTGCGGCAGGTGCAGGATGCGCATCGAGCCCAGGTCCGGGTTCTTGATGCGGCCCATGAGTTTCTGGCTGCCTTGTTTGCCGTCCATGGTCATCGACACAGTGCCTTTGAGCAGTGGCATGCGCACGATACGGTTACGCAGGCCGAAGCTCTTGTGAGCGAACGGGATCTTTTCTGCTTCCCATGCAGCGGCAGACGCAGCGACGTGGTCCTTGAACGCTTGGTCGGCGCGTGGGTCGGTGACGTCGTCCCACTCCAGCAGGGTGTTCAGCAGTTCCGGGTGCGAACCGTTGCAGTGGTAGCACTCTCGGTTGTTTTCCAGCACCAGCTTCCAGTTGGCTTTTTCCATCAAGGTGGTTTGCACCGCCACCTTGGTGTTCTCCATGTCGTACGGTTCCATGTAGTGATTCAGCGTCTGCAGGAACTCGTCGATGGCCGGCGGGTTGGCCGCCAGGCTGATGAAGATGTAGCCGCCGGCGACCTTGCAGTTCACCGGCTTGAGGCTGAACTGCTTCATGTCGAAGTCAGCGCCCATTTCGGTGCCCGCGTACAGTAGGCGACCGTCGAGTTCGTAGGTCCACTGGTGGTATGGGCACACCAGTTTGGCGACCTTGCCCTTTTCCTTGGTGCACAGGCGCGAACCGCGGTGGCGGCAGACGTTGTGGAAAGCGTTGACCGAGCCGTCTGGCGCGCGGACGACCAGGATCGGGTTCTTGCCGATCTGCAGGGTCAGGAAGTTGCCTTTGGCCGGAATTTCACAGGTCATGCCTGCGACCAGCCACTCTTTTTGAAAGATTTCCTGCATGTCGATTTCAAACAGCCGCTCATCGCTGTAGAAAGGCTGCGGCAGCGAAAAAGTGCGCTCCCGGTTCTGCAGCATTTCGGCGGTGGCCTTACGTGCGGGTTCCAGCGGATCGCCCAGGCTCAGAGTTGCGGTGACGTCCATCTTTCAAGTCCTCAGGCCGCGATTGTGCGACCTACGAATGTGGCTAATTACGGTTGTGTTGAGTCGTTTGCAGGCAAGGCGACGGTGCGTTCTGTCGCTCATCCTTATGAATGAAAAATCTGTAATCGATTGACGGCGAGTGTGTAGCCGGGCGCGACGCGAACCTTATCCATGGGCGACATGGCCGAATCCGTTTCCGACTACGTAACCCCTATAGATCGGGCCTGGTCGCCATAAGTATGTGAATGTCGCTGATAGGTAAATAGGTGGCTCGTGCGTTACGCAGAATCGCCACCATAAGAGGCCGACAGTCGGCCGTGGAGAGTGAGTATGTCCCAGAGTTTCCTCAGCCCGGTCAATACACAGACTTGGGCCAATGGCCGCCACCTGGTGCGGGTCGTCAAAGTGATCCAGGAAACCTGGGACGTTCGCACCTTTTGCTTCATGGCCGACCAGCCGATCCTGTTCTTTTTCAAGCCGGGTCAGTTCGTCACCCTCGAGCTGGAAATCGAAGGCGTGCCGATCATGCGCTCGTACACGATCTCCAGCGCACCCTCGGTCCCTTACAGCTTCTCGATCACCATCAAGCGCGTGCCCGGCGGCAAGGTGTCCAACTGGCTGCACGACACATTGCACGAAGGACAGGAGCTGGCCGTGCACGGGCCGGTGGGTCTGTTCAACGCCATTGACTTCCCGAATCCGAAAATCCTCTATCTGAGTGGCGGCGTCGGTATCACGCCAGTCATGTCCATGGCGCGCTGGTATTACGACACCAACGCCAACGTCGATATGGTGTTCGTCCACAGCTCGCGCTCGCCTAAAGACATCATCTATCACCGTGAGCTGGAGCAGATGGCGTCGCGCATCAATAACTTTTCACTGCACATCGTTTGTGAAAAGCACGGCTTGGGTGAGCCTTGGGCTGGATACCGCGGTTATTTGAACCAGAAGATGCTGGAACTGATGGCGCCGGACTTCATGGAGCGCGAAGTGTTCTGCTGCGGCCCGACTCCGTACATGAACGCGGTCAAGCGCCTGCTGGAAGCCAACGGTTTCAATATGGCCCAGTATCACGAGGAGTCCTTCGGTGCGACGCCGCCGGAAGCACGCGCCGATGCGGTGGAGCACGCCGAGCAGGCGGCCGACGCGCCAGAAGTCGACGTCGCCGAATTGCATCAGGTCGAGTTCACCGACACCGGCAAGAGCATTCGTGTGGCACCGGGCGAAACCGTCCATGCCGCTGCTGCCAAACTCGGCCTGATGATCCCGAAAGCGTGCGGCATGGGGATCTGCGGCACCTGCAAGGTGATGAAGCTGAGCGGGGAAGTGGAGATGGAGCACAACGGCGGGATTACCGACGACGACGTGGAAGAGGGTTATATTCTGTCGTGCTGCAGCGTGCCGAAGGGGGACGTGCGGATCGAGTATTGATCAACCCGGGGCGGAAATGAAAAGGGGGAATGCGCCGCAACGCATTCCCCCTTTTTTCATGCAGCCATACTTACAACCGGAACCGCGCAACCATTCCGTTCAGATCCACCGCCAGGCGCGACAGTTCGTTGCTCGCCGCGCTCGTCTGGTTGGCACCGGTCGCCGACTGGGTCGACAGGTCGCGGATATTGACCAGGTTGCGGTCCACTTCGCGGGCCACTTGCGCCTGTTCTTCGGCCGCGCTGGCGATCACCAGGTTGCGTTCGTTGATTTCCACCACCGCGCTGTTAATGGTGTCCAGCGCCAGGCCGGCGCCCTTGGCGATATTCAGCGTCGACTCGGCGCGTTCGGTGCTGTTACGCATGGAGCTGACAGCCTGCTCGGTGCCGCCCTGAATGCTGCCGATCATGCGTTCGATTTCACTGGTGGACTGCTGGGTGCGATGCGCCAGAGCGCGAACTTCATCTGCCACCACGGCAAAACCGCGGCCCGCTTCACCGGCGCGAGCAGCCTCGATGGCAGCGTTGAGGGCCAGCAGGTTGGTTTGATCGGCCAGGCCGCGAATCACGTCCAGCACCTTGCCGATGTCGCGCGATTCATCGGCCAGATTGCCGATCAACGTCGCAGTACTCTGCACGTCGCCGCTCATGCGTTCGATGGCGCTGACGGTTTCCTGAACCAGATCGCGACCATCGCTGGCCGACGTGGTGGCGTTCTTCGAGGCCTCGGAAGTGCTCACCGCGTTGCGTGCTACTTCCTCCACGGCGCTGGTCATTTCGTTGACCGCCGTTGCTGCCTGCTCGATTTCGTTGTTCTGTTGCGAGAGGCCGCGAGCGCTTTCGTCTGTGACGGCGTTCAGTTCCTCTGCAGCCGAAGCCAGCTGGGTGGCCGAACCGGAGATGCGTTGCAGGGTGTCGCGCAGTCTGGACTGCATCTTCAACATCGCGCTCAGCAGGCGGCCGGCTTCGTCGGTACCGTCCACTTCAATGGTGCGCGTCAGGTCGCCTTCGGCCACTTCCTCAGCAGCTTTGAGGGCCGAGGCGATAGGCCGGGTGATGCTGTTGGTCAGCAGCCACGCGAACAGCAACGTCAGGGCCGTGGCAACGATCAACAGGGTGACTACCATGGTGATCGCCGAGGAATACTGGGTCGACGCTATCTTGTTGGTGTCGTTGAGCTGCTGAGTGTTGATCTCCACCAGCTTGCCCAGCACCACGTTCATCTGGTCCGAGTTGGTTTGCAGGTCGGCGCTGAGCATCGTGGTCAGCTCGTCCAGCTTGTTGGCGCTGCTCAGCGACTTCATGCGGTCTTCCATCCGGCGATAGTCATTGAGCAGGGAGAGGTACTGATCGTAAGCCGCCTGTTCTTCCGGCGCGGAGATCAGCTTGACGTAGATTGCACGAGCGTCCTCGATCTGCTTGTTGCGCATGGCCAGCAGATCGACGGTTTTCTGCAGAGTGTCAGGGTCGCGATTGAGCATCAGGCGGTAAGACAGCACACGCAGGCGAATGCTGGCTTCGGTCAGTTTATCCAGCGCCTTGATGCTCGGCATGCTGTTGGTAGCCATGGTTTCGGTGGCATCGTTGATCTTGCTCATCTGGGTCAGAGCGAAAATGCCGAGCACCAGCATCAGCAGGCCGATGATGGAAAAACCAAGGAAAGCGCGGGGCGCGATGTTCATATTGCGTAGGGACATGACGGTTCCTGATGGGGCCGCAATCCATGCGTGCAGAAGGGAGTTTTGATAAGAGATGAATGGCTTATCGGTCAGGCCCCGCCGGACTTGAACCCTTTGGTCCATTGCTGTGCGCTTATGTCGCAGCGCGGTGATCTGACGAACAGCAGGAACAAGATGGAGAAAACGCAGTCAATCAGGTCCGTTATGCGTTTGCGGAAGTGAAGTAATACAAGTGCTTTTTCTGTTCGGTGTTGTGGCGTAAATGCCCTGATTTCACTGGTAGCTGGAGTGACTTTTCTTTATCGTACGCGCCCTTTGAAATTTGCCTGAGAAATCAAAATGTTGGAAGCATCCCTAAGCCAGTTGGAAAAGCTCGTCGGTGACCTGGTACAGCAGAATCAGGACCTGCAGAACACGAATGCGCAGCTCGCTGAAGAGTTGAAGCAAGCCAGGGATGACAACGACAGTCTGCAGCTGAGCCTGCTGGAGCAAGAAGAGAAGCAGGGCGCCACCGCCGCCCGCATTCAGGCACTGGTAGATCGTGCGACCAGCGTCAGCGCGGTCGGCGCATGATCATCGACCGCGACGCCACCAAGGTCATTTCCATTCTCGGCAACGACTACACGATCAAGGCGCCCGAAGGTCAGGAACAGACCCTGATGGATGCCGTGGTCATGCTCAAGGCTGCACTGTCCGAAACCAAGCGCAGTTACCCGACATTGATTGGCGACCGCCTGCTGGTGCTCGCTGCGCTGAACCTCTGCTCGAAGCAGATCGAACTCAAACAGCAGCATGCCGAAGAGCTGAGTCGTTATGAGGACAAGGTCACCGCGACGGTCGAAGTGATCGAGAAGGTGATTGCGCAGGGGTGATTGGCGTGCGCCGGTTCCTGCATCACAAGATTTCAGCGGCAACCTTCTCCTGTAACCGTCCGGGTTGCCGTGCGTGGCGTCTTTGAAATCGCCACCGCCGGCAAGCCGGACTGCTAAAAGGGATTTGTGTCGCTCGTAAAACTCTTGGCAGGTGGTCTCAGCCCCCCATCACCAACCGGATATCCGCCGCCAGCTCACGTACGCGGCTTTCTTCGGTGTCCCACGAGCACATGAAGCGTGCGCCGCCGCTGCCGATGAAGGTGTAGAAGCGCCAGCCCTTGGCGGTGAGCGCCGCGATGGCGGCTTCCGACAATTGCAGGAACACCCCGTTGGCCTGCACCGGGAACATCAGTTCCACGCCCGGAATGTCTTTCACCAGCTCAGCCAGCAGTTGCGCACAGCTGTTGGCGTGGCGCGCATGTTTGAGCCAGGCGTCGTTTTCCAGCAGGCCGACCCACGGGGCCGACAGGAAACGCATTTTCGACGCCAGTTGCCCAGCCTGTTTGCAGCGATAGTCGAAGTCTTCGGCCAATTTGTGGTTGAAGAACAGAATCGCCTCACCCACCGCCATGCCGTTCTTGGTCCCGCCGAAACACAGCACGTCGATGCCCGCTTTCCAGGTCAGTTCGGCAGGCGAACAGCCCAGATAGGCACAGGCGTTGGCGAAACGGGCGCCGTCCATGTGCAGGTTCAGGCCCAGCTCCTTGCAGGTGTCGCTGATCGCCTTCAATTCTTCTGGCAGATAAACGCTGCCCACTTCGGTTGCCTGAGTCAGGGTCACGACGCGGGGTTTCGGGTAGTGGATGTCCGCCCGCTTGAGTGCGACCTCGCGGATCGATTCCGGCGTCAGCTTGCCGTTGTCGCTGCGAGCGGTCAGCAGTTTGGAACCGTTAGAGAAGAATTCCGGCGCGCCGCATTCGTCGGTTTCGACGTGGGCGGTTTCGGAGCAGATGACGCTGTGATAACTCTGGCACAGCGAAGAAAGCGCCAGCGAGTTGGCTGCGGTACCGTTGAAGGCGAAGAACACTTCACAATCTGTTTCAAACAGCTGGCGGAATTGATCGGCCGCTCGCGCTGTCCATTGGTCGTCGCCGTAAGCCCGTTGATGGCCATGGTTCGCTTGTTCCATGGCCGCCCAGGCTTCCGGGCAGATTCCCGAATAGTTGTCGCTGGCAAACTGCTGGCTTTGGTCTGACATGGCCGGTTCCCTGTAATCGAAGGCTGCGACTGTAACCAAGATTCAAGGGTTTGGTCTTGCTTTCTTGCGTCAGAAAATTCAGCAAAGCAACGGAGTGAGATGAGCGAGTCCACTGCACCGACAAGACCCCTGCGTGATCGCGCGCTTGACCTCCTCAAGTGGCTGGCGATGTTGACCATGGTCATGGACCATCTGCGCTATGTCGGCTGGCACGCGGACTGGCTGTATGTGCCGGGCCGTCTAGCGTTCGCCTGGTTTTGCCTGGCGATTGCCGTGAATGTTGCGCGCAGCGTCTCGCGTCCGGTTGAACCTCGAATCCGCTGGAAATATCTGACGTGGCTTGCTGTGTTCTCTGTGGTTGCCGAGTTCCCTTATCGGCTTTACATGGCCGATGAGGTCACGACACTGAATGTGTTGCCGACACTGGTGCTCGGCTTGCTGGTGGCGCAGGGCGTGATCAGCCGGACGTGGCCGATGCGTATCATGGGCGTCGTGGCGCTGGGTATCGGTGTCGCTTTCGGGTCGCATTTGATGTTCGGCGCTTACGGCGTCTTGCTACCGACGGCATTCCTGCTGGTATTGCGCGGGTCTCTCTGGCTGGCGGTGCTGCCTGGGGTGGTGTGTCTGCTGAGCAACGAATGGCCGAAAATCATCGACGGCATGCTGTGGGGCGATCCGATCTCTATCGGTGCGCTGATCAGCTGTCTCCTCGGCCCATGGCTGGGATTGGCGTTATTACGCTGGCGAACGGCGCTGGCGGTATGGCCAATGCGGCGCTGGGCGTATCTGATTTATCCCGCGCATTTTCTGCTGTTGTTTGGTATCCGGCACGCCATCGCAGCCTGAGTCGCTCACTCTGTGGGAACTGCCGGAGGTTACGACGGTGGCGAACGGGTCGTTTCAGACGCATCCCGACCAACTGCCCCACCGCATTCGCCACTGTCGCAACCTCCAGCAGCTCCCACAGGGATCTGTGGCGTGCGCTGAAAATCGCTCTAGACAACCGCCATCAGCGCCCTTATCTTCCGCACCAGGCCACCGCAGTGGCCAGCGTCGCTCGGACGGTTCCGGGCGCTTACGTCTTCTAGAGGCCTCCATGGCAGACCAAGGTTCGCCGCGCCGCTTTGCGCGCATCGATCGACTCCCTCCTTACGTGTTCAACATCACTGCCGAGCTGAAAATGGCTGCTCGTCGTCGTGGTGAGGACATCATCGACCTGAGCATGGGCAACCCCGATGGGGCAACGCCGCCGCATATCGTCGAAAAACTGGTCACCGTCGCCCAACGTGAAGACACTCACGGCTACTCGACTTCGCGTGGCATTCCACGTCTGCGTCGGGCGATATCAAGCTGGTACAAAACGCGCTACGAGGTCGATATCGACCCGGAAAGCGAAGCCATCGTCACCATCGGCTCCAAAGAGGGCCTGGCACACCTGATGCTCGCCACCCTCGACCAGGGCGACACCGTGCTGGTACCGAACCCCAGTTATCCGATTCACATCTACGGTGCAGTTATTGCTGGCGCGCAGGTGCGCTCCGTGCCGCTGGTGCCGGGCGTGGACTTCTTCGCCGAGCTGGAAAAAGCCATTCGCGGCTCGATCCCCAAGCCAAAGATGATGATCCTGGGCTTTCCGTCCAACCCGACCGCCCAGTGCGTCGAACTGGACTTCTTCGAGCGCGTCGTCGCATTGGCCAAACAGTACGACGTACTTGTGGTTCACGACCTGGCCTACGCCGACATCGTCTACGACGGCTGGAAAGCTCCGTCAATCATGCAGGTGCCCGGCGCCAAGGACATTGCGGTGGAGTTCTTCACCCTGTCCAAGAGCTACAACATGGCGGGGTGGCGCATCGGCTTCATGGTCGGTAACCCGGAACTGGTCAATGCCCTGGCCCGAATCAAGAGCTACCACGACTACGGCACGTTCACACCGCTGCAAGTCGCCGCCATTGCGGCACTTGAAGGTGATCAGCAATGCGTGCTCGACATCGCCGAGCAATATCGTCAACGCCGCAACGTGCTGGTCAAAGGTCTGCATGAACTGGGCTGGATGGTCGAAAACCCGAAAGCTTCGATGTATGTCTGGGCCAAGATCCCCGAAGCCTACGCGCATCTCGGGTCGCTGGAGTTCGCCAAGAAAATGCTGCTCGAAGCCAAAGTCTGCGTTTCGCCGGGTGTCGGTTTTGGCGAATACGGCGACGATCACGTACGGTTCGCCCTGATCGAGAACCAAGACCGGATTCGTCAAGCAGTACGAGGCATTCGCAGCATGTTCCGGGCTGACGGCCTGGTCGCGCAGAAAAGTTGAATCTCGGCACTCATGTGCCAAGGTCGTTACGGGCCTGTCATCGCTGGTAAGGGTGTATATTTAATTATCGGCGATGATGGGAGTTCAGGTAGGGTAGTGACGCCATAGACGATGGACAGTTCGTCACTGCCCCGCTCCACATAATAGTCGCCAGGCATTGCATATCGGGATGCTTCAGCTGCGGGTACTGTAGTTTTGTAACTCTGCCCTTCAACCGTGCGGATGTTTATCGAAGTTTTACCGTCCTCCAACATCCTGATAGTTCTGTCCATCACGATGTCTTCCTCAGTGGCACTTGCGTAGAAAGCCGAGCCTTTGGAAAGAGATAGCGGCAGGTCTGATTCGATGGTTTCTGGTAATGCAGAAGGCGGTATTGGCCATAGATAAATTTCGGAAACAGCTACGCCTTCGGGATAAGAAATAAGTTTGAAAACCACCGAGTGGTAGGCGCCATTTTGATGAATGATGTCTTGTGCGGTTGCGTAAAGCCTGGCGTCAGTCACTGAAATGTTACTGGAGAGCGATGTCTCTGAGCCCTCGATATAAACGGTGGCGCGCGCCTCAGTAGTGTTCAGCTCTCGAATCGTCCTTAGCGCGACGAAGCCTTGTACGCTTGAATCATGAAAGACCCCTTGGGAGAGAAAGAGCAGGGGGTCGGTCGCCAGTGGTTGATGAGTTCTCCTCGACCTCAACTCTCTCCATAGTGCGGGCGTCAGAATGTGCGTCCTGGTGGTTGTTCTCATGATCATCTCCTTCATCCCGAACATGAAGTTGCTCGACTGTTTCCTGACATCTTTTGCCCGAGAGTTTCGATGGTCGTCAGGCGACCCATGAGGTCGGTCGTAGGTTCGGGAATCAATTTAGTGATCCAGGACGGGCTGTATGACGGCGCATCCTGGGCCGATGGCGTTCTTTTACTTGTCTGAATCCAGCTTAAGGTAAACAATCCAATAAGGGTCTGCGCCGGCTACCAGTTCTTTATAAAGCACGGTGTAAGTTCCGCTGGTTCCGCGAAATTTATCGTCTTTATTTAGATAAGCCGTAAGTTCGGAAGGCGCGGCTTTAATTCCCGTTACGTCTTTTTTATCTTGAGTCTGAAATTTCACCGTTGTCATTTTTCATCTCCATTCCATTGAGTTTGGTATTTCCCGAACTGCTCTCAGCAGGAGGAAACCACCTTAGCGTGATTCCAAAATTCGCGAACCTGTCAGAAATGACAGTGCGGGCCTGTATTTCATCATTGGCCGACGAACGGACTTTGCGCCTGCGGCCCATTCGATTGATTTGCGCAGCAGTCCAGGCGTGCGATGCGCATTTGACCGCCTTCGTCAGGCTGACGAATCGTGGGTTTATCCCTCCCCGCCAACCCATGTCGTAAACGCACCATTGCGTGGCGTGCGCAGGCATCTAGGCTGTCTGCGTCGGTCATACCATCGCTGCCAAGGGGCAATCCAAAGCCCCATCGATAATTCAGGCGCCGCGCCGCCGCTGGGAGAACCGCGATGTTCAGCAAGCAAGACCAGATCCAGGGTTATGACGATGCACTGTTGGCAGCGATGAATGCCGAAGATCAGCGTCAGGAAGATCACATCGAGCTGATCGCCTCGGAGAACTACACCAGCAAGCGCGTGATGGAAGCCCAAGGCAGCGGCCTGACCAACAAATACGCCGAAGGCTACCCGGGCAAGCGTTACTACGGCGGCTGCGAGCATGTCGACAAAGTCGAGCAACTGGCCATCGATCGCGCCAAACAGCTGTTCGGTGCTGATTACGCCAACGTGCAGCCACACTCCGGATCGTCGGCCAACAGCGCCGTTTACCTAGCACTGATTCAAGCGGGCGACACCATCCTGGGCATGAGCCTGGCCCACGGCGGTCACCTGACCCACGGCGCCAAAGTGTCGTCCTCGGGCAAGCTCTACAACGCTGTTCAATACGGCATCGACACCGCCACCGGCCTGATCGATTACGATGAAGTCGAGCGTCTGGCCGTCGAGCACAAGCCAAAAATGATCGTTGCCGGCTTCTCGGCTTACTCCAAGACGCTGGATTTCCCACGCTTCCGTCAGATTGCTGACAAAGTCGGCGCGCTGCTGTTCGTTGACATGGCGCATGTGGCCGGTCTGGTCGCTGCTGGCCTGTACCCGAACCCGCTGCCCTACGCAGACGTGGTCACCACCACCACCCACAAAACCCTGCGCGGTCCTCGTGGCGGTCTGATCCTGGCCAAGGCCAACGAAGAGATCGAGAAGAAGCTCAACTCCGCCGTGTTCCCCGGTGCCCAAGGTGGCCCGTTGATGCACGTCATCGCTGGCAAGGCCGTGTGTTTCAAGGAAGCGATGGAGCCAGGTTTCAAGGCTTATCAACAGCAAGTTATCGACAACGCCCAAGCTATGGCGCAGGTGTTCATCGATCGCGGTTACGACGTTGTTTCCGGCGGCACCGACAACCACCTGTTCCTGGTCAGCCTGATTCGTCAGGGCCTCACCGGTAAAGACGCTGATGCCGCGCTCGGTCGCGCCCACATCACCGTGAACAAGAACGCCGTACCGAACGACCCGCAATCGCCGTTCGTGACTTCGGGCCTGCGTATCGGCACCCCGGCGGTCACCACCCGCGGTTTCAAAGTTACCCAATGCGTCACGCTGGCCGGCTGGATCTGCGACATCCTCGACAACCTCGGCGATGCCGATGTCGAGGCCAATGTTGCCAGTCAGGTTGCCGCGCTGTGCGCCGATTTCCCGGTTTACCGCTGAGTCAGGAGTAGCACCATGCAACATTACTCAGGCTTCGGCCTCTTCAAACACTCCCTCAGCCACCACGAAAACTGGCAGCGCATGTGGCGCACGCCGACCCCTAAAAAGGTCTACGACGTGGTTATCGTCGGCGGCGGCGGTCACGGTCTGGCGACGGCTTATTACCTGGCCAAAGAACACGGCATCACCAACGTTGCCGTGGTCGAGAAAGGCTGGTTGGGCGGCGGCAACACCGCCCGTAACACCACCATCGTGCGTTCCAACTACCTGTGGGACGAGTCTGCGCACTTGTACGAACACGCGATGAAGCTGTGGGAAGGCCTGTCCCAGGACCTTAACTACAACGTCATGTTCTCCCAGCGCGGCGTGTACAACCTGTGCCACACCCTGCAGGACATGCGTGACTCCGAGCGTCGCGTCAGCGCCAACCGTCTGAACGGCGTGGACGGCGAACTGCTCAACGGCAAGCAAGTGGCCGAAGAGATTCCGTACCTGGACTGCTCGAAGAACACCCGTTACCCGATCATCGGCGCAACTGTACAACGTCGCGGCGGCGTAGCGCGTCACGACGCCGTGGCCTGGGGCTTTGCCCGTGCTGCCGACGCCTTGGGCGTGGACCTGATCCAACAGACCGAAGTCACCGGTTTCCGCAAGGAAAACGGCGTGTGTGTCGGCGTTGAAACCAACAAGGGCTTCATCGGCGCCAAGCGCGTCGGGGTGGTGACAGCCGGTAACTCGGGCCACATGGCCAAACTCGCAGGCTTCCGTCTGCCGATCGAATCCCACCCGCTGCAAGCGCTGGTGTCCGAGCCGATCAAACCGATTATCGACAGCGTGATCATGTCCAACGCCGTTCACGGGTACATCAGCCAGTCCGACAAGGGCGACCTGGTGATCGGCGCCGGTATCGACGGCTGGGTCGGCTACGGTCAGCGCGGTTCGTATCCGGTGATCGAGCACACCATTCAGGCCATCGTCGAGATGTTCCCGGTCCTGTCGCGCGTGCGCATGAACCGTCAGTGGGGCGGCATCGTCGACACCACGCCGGATGCGTGCCCGATCATTTCCAAGACGCCTGTACCGAACATGTTCTTCAACTGCGGTTGGGGGACTGGCGGCTTCAAGGCAACGCCGGGTTCGGGCAACGTCTTCGCTGCAAGCCTGGCGAAGGGCGAAATGCACCCATTGGCAAAACCTTTCTCCATCGACCGTTTCCACAACGGCGCCCTTATCGACGAACACGGCGCTGCGGCTGTCGCCCACTAACAGGAGAATTTCCTTATGTTGTATATCTTCTGTCCTCACTGTGGCGAACTGCGCTCCGAAGAGGAATTCCACGGCTCCGGTCAGGCGCACATTCCGCGTCCGCTGGACCCAGCGTCCTGCACCGACGAGGAGTGGGGCGACTACATGTTTTTCCGCGACAACCCGCGCGGCCTGCATCACGAACTTTGGATTCACGCCGCCGGTTGCCGCCAGTACTTCAACGCCACGCGTGACACCGTGACTTACGAAATTCTCGAAACCTATCCGATTGGCACCAAGCCTCAGTTTGTGAACAAGGTTCCCGCAGTCGGTAAGGGAGACAAGGTATGAGCCAGTCCAATCGTCTGCCTAACGGTGGCCGCATCGACCGCAGCAAGGTCCTGAACTTCAACTTCAACGGTCAGACCTACCAGGGCTTCGAAGGCGACACCCTCGCCGCAGCTCTGCTGGCCAATGGCGTGGACATCATCGGGCGCAGCTTCAAATATTCGCGTCCTCGCGGCATCTTCGCCGCCGGGTCCGAAGAGCCGAACGCAGTCCTGCAAATCGGCGCCACCGAAGCCACTCAGATTCCGAACGTGCGTGCCACGCAACAGGCGCTGTATTCCGGTTTGGTCGCCACCAGCACGAACGGCTGGCCGAGCGTGAACACCGACATGATGGGGATTCTCGGCAAGGTCGGCGGCAAGCTGATGCCGCCGGGCTTCTACTACAAAACCTTCATGTACCCGCAATCGTTCTGGATGACCTACGAGAAGTACATTCGTAAGGCCGCAGGTCTGGGCCGTTCGCCGACCGAAAACGATCCGGACACTTACGACAACATGAACCAGCACTGCGACGTGCTGGTTGTGGGCGCGGGCCCTGCCGGTCTGGCCGCTGCATTGGCTGCCGCACGCAGCGGTGCTCGCGTGATCGTGGCCGACGAACAGGAAGAGTTTGGCGGCAGTCTGCTGGATTCCCGTGAGAGCCTGGACGGCAAGCCGGCGGCGGAGTGGGTTGCCACTGTCGTTGCCGAGCTCAAAGGTCTGGCCAACGTGGTTCTGTTGCCGCGCGCTACCGTCAACGGCTACCACGACCACAACTTCCTGACCATTCACGAGCGTCTGACCGATCACCTCGGCGACCGCGCGCCAATCGGTCAGGTGCGTCAGCGCATGCACCGGGTTCGCGCCAAGCGTGTCGTGCTGGCGACTGGTACTCACGAACGTCCGTTGGTGTACGGCAACAACGACGTGCCGGGCAACATGCTGGCCGGTGCCGTTTCCACTTACGTCCGTCGTTATGGCGTGGCGCCAGGCAAGAAGCTGGTGCTGTCGACCAACAACGACTACGCCTACCGCGTCGCGCTGGACTGGCTCGATGCCGGCTTGCAAGTGATCGCCGTCGCCGACGCCCGTCACAACCCACGTGGCGCGCTGGTTGAGGAGGCGCGCGCCAAGGGTATTCGCATTCTGACCGGTAGCGCTGTCGTTGAAGCTCGCGGAAGCAAACGCGTAAGCGGTGCCCGCGTTGCGGCCATCGACGTCAAGGCACACAAAGTCACCAGCCCGGGCGAGTGGCTCGATTGCGACCTGATCGCCAGCTCCGGCGGCTACAGCCCGATTGTTCACCTGGCGTCCCACTTGGGTGGCAAGCCGGTCTGGCGCGAAGACATCCTCGGTTTCGTACCAGGTGAAGCGCCACAGAAACGCGTGTGCGTTGGTGGCGTGAACGGCGTCTACGCACTGGCCGACTCGCTGGCCGACGGTTTCGAAGGCGGCGTTCGCGCAGCCAGCGAAGCCGGTTTCCAACTGGTCGAAGGCGTGATGCCAAAAGCCCTGAGCCGCGTTGAAGAGCCGACGCTGGCGCTGTTCCAGGTGCCGCACGAGAAGGGCACTGCCCGCGCGCCGAAGCAGTTCGTCGACCTGCAGAACGATGTCACCGCCGCTGCCATCGAACTGGCGACCCGCGAGGGCTTTGAGTCGGTCGAGCACGTCAAACGCTATACCGCGCTGGGCTTCGGTACCGATCAGGGCAAGCTGGGTAACGTCAACGGTCTGGCCATCGCGGCTCGCTCGCTGAACGTCTCGATCCCCGAGATGGGCACCACCATGTTCCGTCCGAACTACACGCCGGTCACTTTCGGCGCGGTGGCCGGTCGTCACTGCGGCCACATCTTCGAGCCTGTGCGCTTCACTGCGCTGCACGCCTGGCACGTGAAAAACGGTGCCGAGTTCGAAGACGTCGGCCAGTGGAAACGTCCTTGGTACTTCCCGAAAGCCGGTGAAGATATTCATGCAGCCGTGCGCCGCGAATGCAAAGCCGTGCGCGACAGCGTTGGCCTGCTGGACGCCTCGACCCTCGGCAAGATCGACATTCAAGGCCCGGATGCGCGCGAGTTCCTGAACCGCATCTACACCAACGCCTGGACCAAGCTCGATGTGGGCAAGGCGCGTTACGGCCTGATGTGTAAAGAAGACGGCATGGTCTTCGACGACGGTGTCACTGCCTGCGTCGCCGACAACCATTTCATCATGACCACCACCACGGGCGGCGCTGCGCGCGTCCTGCAATGGCTGGAAATCTACCAGCAGACCGAATGGCCGGACCTGAAGGTGTACTTCACCTCCGTGACCGACCACTACGCGACCCTGACCTTGTCGGGCCCCAACAGCCGCAAGCTGCTCGGCGAAGTGACCGATATCGACTTAGGGCGTGAAGCCTTCCCGTTCATGACCTGGAAAGAAGGCCTCGTCGGTGGTGTTCCGGCTCGCGTATTCCGGATTTCGTTTACCGGTGAGCTTTCATACGAAGTGAACATCCAGGCCGACTACGCCATGGGTGTTCTGGAAAAAATCGCCGAGGCGGGCAAGAAGTACAACCTGACCCCGTACGGCACCGAAACCATGCACGTACTGCGTGCCGAGAAGGGCTTCATCATCGTCGGCCAGGACACCGACGGCTCGATGAACCCTGACGACCTGAACATGGGCTGGTGTGTGGGTCGCACCAAGCCGTTCTCGTGGCTCGGCCAGCGCGGCATGAACCGTGAAGATTGCTTGCGCGATGACCGTAAGCAGTTGGTGGGTCTGAAGCCGATCGATCCAAACAAGTGGCTGCCGGAAGGCGCGCAGTTGGTGTTCGATCCGAAGCAATCGATTCCGATGACCATGGTGGGTCACGTGACGTCGAGCTATGCGGCGAACTCGCTGGGTTATTCGTTCGCGATGGGCGTGGTCAAGGGCGGTCTTAAGCGCATGGGTGAGCGTGTGTTCTCGCCTCAGGCTGACGGCTCGGTGATCGAGGCGGAAATCGTGTCCTCGGTGTTCTTCGATCCTAAGGGTGACCGGCAAAACGTGGAATAAGCCTTCAGGCTTGCTAACTCTTGTAGCAGCACGGCTTGCCGGCGGTAGCGATCTCAAAGCCGCCACCGCCGGCAAGCCCAAGTGCTACAGGCGACGAAGCACCACACATGTTGCGTCAACCGATATAACAGAATTCAAGACAGGTGCTCTATGACCACAGCCAACGTTTACCAACAGCGGCCAACGACCGACGTCAAAGTCGAGTCGCCTCTGTTTCACGCCGACCTGAAAAGCCTGGTCGGCAAAGGCCGCACCAACCCGGGTGTGGTGCTGCGCGAGAAAAAACTGCTGGGCCACCTGACCATTCGTGGCGATGCCCACGATCCAGCATTTGCGGCGGGCGTCCATAAGGCGCTGGGCATGGAATTGCCAGGCGCACTGGCGCTGGTGGTCAGCGGTGAGAGCTCGATCCAATGGATGGGCCCGGATGAGTGGCTGCTGATCGTGCCGACCGGCGAAGAATTCGCCGCTGAGCAAAAACTGCGTGAAGCGCTGGATGGTTTGCACATCCAGGTGGTCAACGTCAGCGGTGGTCAATCGCTGCTGGAGCTGACCGGCCCGAAAGTGCGTGAAGTGCTGATGAAGTCCACCAGCTATGACGTACACCCGAGCAACTTCCCGGTCGGCAAAGCCGTCGGCACCGTCTTCGCCAAATCGCAACTGGTGATCCGTCGTACAGGGGAAGAAACCTGGGAACTGCTGATCCGTCGCAGCTTCTCCGATTATTGGTGGCTGTGGCTGCAGGATGCGAGTGCTGAGTACGGCTTGGGCGTTGCGGCGTAACCATTGATCGTTCCCACGCTCCCCGTGGGAACGCATCCCGGGATGCTCTGCGTCCCATGTGAAGGACGCCGAGCGTCCTGAACTGCATTCCCACGCAGAGCGTGGGAACGGTCTGAGGAATAACTATGAGCCGCGCCCCCGATACCTGGATTCTGACCGCCGACTGCCCAAGCGTGCTGGGCACGGTGGACGCGGTGACGCGCTACCTGTTCGAGCAGGGTTGCTATGTCACCGAGCACCATTCGTTCGATGACCGGCTGTCTGGCCGTTTTTTCATTCGTGTCGAATTCCGTCAGCCGGATGGCTTTGACGAAGCGTCATTTCGCGCAGGACTTGCCGAGCGTGGTGAGGCCTTCGGCATGATTTTCGAGCTGACGGCGCCGAATTATCGACCGAAAGTGGTGATCATGGTCTCCAAGGCCGATCACTGCCTCAACGACCTGCTCTACCGGCAGCGCATCAATCAACTGTCCATGGACGTCGTCGCGGTGGTCTCCAATCACCCCGATCTCGAACCGCTGGCGCGCTGGCACGAAATTCCCTACTACCATTTCCCACTCGATCCCAACGACAAGCCCTCGCAGGAAGCGAAGGTGATGAAGGTGATCGAGGACACCGGCGCCGAGCTGGTGGTGCTCGCCCGCTACATGCAGGTTTTGTCACCAGAGCTGTGCCGCAAGCTCGATGGTCGTGCGATCAACATTCACCACTCGTTGCTGCCGGGGTTCAAGGGAGCCAAGCCATATCATCAGGCCTACAACAAGGGTGTGAAACTGGTCGGCGCGACCGCGCATTACATCAACAACGATCTCGACGAAGGTCCGATCATTGCTCAGGGCGTCGAGGTGGTCGATCACAGTCACTATCCTGAAGACCTGATCGCCAAGGGCCGCGACATTGAAGGCCTGACCCTGGCGCGAGCGGTCGGGTATCACATCGAGCGGCGTGTATTTCTGAACGCCAACCGCACCGTGGTGCTGTAAACGATCCTTATGGTTGGGAATACCCTCCCACAGGATTTGCATCAATCCACAGAATTTGCGCAACACCGAACAAGCAACCCAGAGCAATCAGTGCGTTGCCGCAACACACTGGCGACGCATAACTCCGCTACACGGCTGTATCCATAACAACAAACAGCGAGGTGAAAGCATGTCTGGTAATCGTGGTGTGGTGTATCTCGGCGCAGGCCAGGTCGAAGTACGGAAAATTGACTACCCAAAAATGCAGGACCCGCGCGGCAAGAAGATCGAGCACGGTGTCATCCTGCGCGTGGTGTCCACCAACATTTGCGGCTCAGACCAACACATGGTGCGCGGTCGCACCACTGCCCAGGTAGGTCTGGTCCTTGGCCATGAGATCACAGGTGAAGTGATCGAAATGGGCAGCGGCGTCGAAAACCTCAAGATCGGCGATCTGGTTTCCGTTCCTTTCAACGTGGCCTGTGGCCTTTGCCGTTCTTGCAAAGAGCAACATACCGGCGTTTGCCTGACCGTTAACCCGGCACGTCCGGGTGGCGCGTACGGCTATGTCGACATGGGTGACTGGACCGGTGGTCAGGCTGAATACGTGCTCGTGCCGTACGCCGACTTCAACCTGCTCAAACTGCCTGATCGCGACAAGGCGATGGAAAAGATCCGCGATCTGACCTGCCTCTCCGACATTCTGCCAACCGGTTACCACGGTGCGGTAACGGCAGGTGTCGGGCCTGGCAGCTCGGTGTACATCGCCGGTGCTGGCCCTGTCGGTCTGGCAGCTGCTGCTTCGGCGCGCCTGCTGGGTGCTGCCGTCGTGATCGTCGGTGATGTCAACCCGGTGCGTCTGGCTCACGCCAAGGCACAGGGCTTCGAAATCGCCGACCTGTCCAAGGACACGCCGCTGCATGAACAGATCGCCGCGTTGCTGGGCGAGCCTGAAGTGGACTGCGCCGTCGACGCCGTGGGCTTCGAAGCCCGGGGCCATGGCCACGCGGGTGTGAAAGCGGAAGCCCCGGCCACCGTACTCAACTCGCTGATGGGCGTGGTCCGCGTCGCCGGCAAAATCGGCATTCCTGGGCTGTACGTCACCGAAGACCCGGGCGCAGTGGATGCCGCTGCGAAGATGGGCAGCTTGAGCATTCGTTTCGGTCTGGGCTGGGCCAAGTCTCACAGCTTCCACACCGGCCAGACCCCGGTGATGAAGTACAACCGCCAACTGATGCAAGCCATCATGTGGGACCGCATCAACATCGCTGAAGTGGTCGGTGTGCAAGTCATCAGCCTGGACGACGCACCGCGTGGTTACGGCGAATTCGATGCAGGCGTACCCAAGAAATTCGTGATCGATCCGCACAAGCTGTTTAGCGCTGCGTAAGCCATCTGGCGATCCGTTAAAAGGCGACCTTCGGGCCGCCTTTTTTATGTCTTACGTAGGGTCTTGCACTTTGCGGTGTAGGGCGTTTCTGTAATTAGCAGAGGAATATTTGAATTCCACTGCCGCTTGTTTCAACGGGGTTTTCTGCGTGCTATTTGTCCGGCCGGATTTTTTCAAGTCGCGGGTAGTACATGTTTATCCAGGTGTTAAAAACACAGGTTGTGATGTGCGTCGTAACGGTGTTGCTTCTATTGCCAGCCGAGTTGGCATCCGCCGAACTGGCGCCGGACGCTCAACGCTGGATTTCCTCCACGGTCTTTTTTGAAAACGCGAACGCTTGCATGTGGGCTGGCGTGGCTTCGCGAATATGCCAGTCTGGTTACAGCTCCGCTTATCGACAGCATGTGCGGATTGCTCCCGCTTACCATGCCGAGTCCGATTGTGAAGCGGACTTCGTGCTCGGCGAGTGCTTCGCCGGCGACGTGTCTCATCTGTGGATGCCCTGGTTTTCCGGTTTTGCCCTGATCACTCATGCGCGGCTGGTATCACCCTCTTCGTATTCCCTTTCCGAACGCCACCTGCCGATCGCTAAAGGGGACAGGTCATGGTGGCAGCAGCTGCAAGGGGCAACGCAGACGACGGAGCATGCGACCGAGGTGCGATATTTTAGCGAGCCCCTGTACTGGGAACGCGACCATCAAGGCGGCCAGCGTCTCACTAGTCTGCGAGAGAAACTGCGTAACGGTGATCGGCTTGCCAAGGCGTTCAGTCGTCGCCCACCCGTCAAGCCAGGCTCGGCGCTCTGGACGCGCCAGCTCGCCCGCGTCTTTGAGCCGCAACGTCTGATTGACGTCGCGACTCCGTGATGGGCGCTACAACGACGCCAGCTGGCCTTTATAAAGAATCGGTCCTGTTGGCTTGCCGCTCGGCGAACCTCCTTTCGGCTCCAGCGTAATGGCCATCGTGGTTTGCGAGCCCAGCAATCTACGCTGGCTGTCGCTCAGATCGACGCGGCCTTTGCCGTTGTCGGGAATCACACCCAACGACACCGGAACGCCATCTGCAGGTATGGCCCAAAGCTCGAGACTGCGACCGGCTTCCACGGAAGCGACGGCCACTGGGTCGATTTTCAGGTAACGGTCGAAAGCCTGCACGGTGAGCGCAGGTTGCTGATTGCCGGCGACCAGCGTGGCGTTGAAGTCCGGTTTGTCGCGGTTGTAGATCACACCGACGATAACGGCCACAAGCAGTGTGCAGGCCACTGCGGCGATGCGCATCCAGCTCCAGAACGGGCGTTTTTCCGGGACATGCAGGCGTTGCGGCTCGATCCGGGCAACGATCTGCTGCCACACCCGTTCCGGTACAGGTTGAGGTTCCAGGGAAGTCGTCAGGCCGACCAGACTCTCCTGCCATTGGGCGACTTCCGCGCGTAAATTCGGGTCGTCTATCAGCAGATTCTCGAAGCGTCTGCGCGCTGTCGTGGGCATCAAACCGATGGCGTAATCGGCGGCGAGTGCGCGGCGCAGTTCAGGTTGGCGATAGTTCATGATTCAAGGCACCTGCGCAGACGTTCCATGCCTCGGCGGATCCACGATTTGACCGTGCCCAGTGGCGCGGCCAACTGGGTGACGAGATCGCCGTGAGAGGCCCCGTGAAAATACGCGGTGATGATGGATTGGCGCTGCATGCCTTCGAGGGTGTCGAGGCAACGTTGCAACGCGGTGGCGTCGCGAAGGCTTTCCATCTGTTCGTGAGCCGAGGGTGCCTGATCGAACAGCGCCTGGGCCTGCTCGTCAGTCAACGGCTCTTCACGATGTTTGCGCAGTTGGTCGATCGCCTTGTTGCGCGTGATGCTGACCATCCAGGTCATGGGTGCCGAGAGGTGGGCGTCGTACTGCGACGCGCTGTTCCAGATGCGCACGAAGGCTTCCTGCACAACGTCTTCGGCCTGATCGCGATGTCCGATGCAGCGCAGGGCTACGGCGAACAGGTGTCCGGAAACCTTGCGATAAAGGCTCTCGAAGGCGCGGCGGTTACCCAGTGAACACTGAGCCAGCAATTGCCGGAGTTCATCGGCGTCGACAGTGGAAATGGGCATTCTCCAGACCAGGGGACGGCGGCGGCCGTATGGTTGGCAGGTTAGTCCAGGTTGAGCCGCAGTTCCATCCACCTTTTTCTACTCGCCAAGGGAAAGAGAACGCCACCGCTTATCCGACGGGGCAGTTGCTGAAGTCTCTGTTCGTGCAAGGGATACGTTGCGCTCTATAAAGTGGATGCAGCGGGCACTGGGATATTTCGCAGGCGCGCTGGACGATCGCTCGCTGGAACTTCTTTGCGTGGCGGGGTCCAACGCGTGTTTACCCGGCTACGCCGGTTCTCTGGCAAACGAGGTTGTTTCGATGAAGGTTTCTATGAAAAACGCACGCGGCGCGGCATTGGCGACTTTGATGGCGCTGGTGACAACGCCGGTCTTCGCCTTCAACCTGAACGATGCGGCGAACGCCGTTTCCAACGCCACCGGCGGTCAGCAGAAAGCCACCGCAGCGCCTGAAGCGGCCGGCCTGCTCAATACGCTGGGCACGCAATTGAATGTCACCCCGCAGCAAGCCGTCGGCGGTACCGGCGCGTTGCTGGGTCTGGCGAAAAACAAACTTTCCGGCAACGACTACTCAAGCCTGAGCAAGTCGGTGCCAGGTCTGGATCAACTGTCGGGCTCCTCGGCGCTGGGTAGCCTCGGTGGTCTGGGCGGCATGCTCGGCGGCAGCTCCGGCAGCAGCAATTCGGCCGTCAGCAGCGCCTTGGGCAACGTGCAGAGCATGGGCGATGTGAACAGCGCCTTCAGCGCGCTCGGCATGGACAGCGGCATGGTCGGCCAGTTTGTGCCGGTGATTCTGCAGTATCTGGGACAACAGGGCGCAAGCGGTTCGGCGCTGTCGGCGTTGAGTGGGGTCTGGGGCGCCAAATAACACATCAGATCTTGAGACGGTGCGACGTAACCTTGTGGCGTCCACCGTACCTGTGGGAGACGCTGTCGTAACCTCCGGCGTCTCCTACAAATGTGAGTCGTCCTTTCGGCTTGAGTGGCACCCGCGCAACTCAACAATCCGCGCGTTCTTGTCCAACCACAGCTGATTCACCCAGTTCTGTACGTACTCGCGAAAGACCGGGTCGTTCTCGTAATCGCCTTGCCACAGCGCAGGGTCGAGCTCACGGGTCTTGATGTCGATAATCACGCGTGGCACCCGACCCGAAATCAGATCCCAGAACCCTGGAATCCGCTCGCTCGGATAAACCACCGTGACGTCGAGCACCGCGTCCAGCTGTTCACCCATTGCCGCCAGCACAAATGCGACGCCGCCAGCCTTGGGCTTGAGCAGATATTGGTACGGTGAAGTTTGCTCAACCTGCTTGGCCGGCGTGAAGCGGGTGCCCTCCAGATAATTCACCACGGTCACCGGCTGGCGTTTGAACAGCTCACAAGCCTCCTTGGTGATCTCCAGATCCTTGCCTTTCAGTTCCGGGTTCTTCGCCAGAAACGCCTTGGTGTAGCGTTTCATGAAGGGGTAGTCCAGAGCCCACCAGGCCAGCCCCAGAAACGGCACCCAGATCAGTTCTTTCTTGAGGAAGAATTTGAAGAACGGCGTACGACGATTCAGCGCCTGCACCAGCGCCGGAATATCGACCCACGACTGATGATTGCTGACCACCAGATAAGACGTGTCGCCCCGCAGACCTTCGTGGCCGCTGATTTCCCAGCGCGTGGGAATGCACAGTTTGAAAATCAGCTTGTTGATCTCGACCCAGGTCTCGGCGATCCACATCACCGCCCACGAGCAGCGGTCGCGCAGTTCGCTCTGGAACACCAGTTTGAGCAATGCGAAGACCATCAGTGGCCCGAACAACACCAGCGTGTTGAGCACAAGCAGCAGCGTGACGGCAATGCCGGTGAGAAGGTGACGCATAAAACACTCGTGGTCATGAAAAGGGCCGGCAATGATAAGCAGCTATGCCCAGAGAGCCAAATCCAGCGGTGGCCGACAAATGTTTCACTCGGCATCAGCTACGCTGGCGTTGTTCTTTAGTCGGCGAACGAACGGCAAAGTTGCGGTCTAAAATCGGGCCCGTGCAACGCCCACCCTTAGCGAGGAACCTGTTACGTGAAATCCCTTCTGGCGCTTCTGTCCCTGCTGGCGTTGCCTGTCATGGCCGCCGAACCGACGTTGTATGGTCGCTACGAATACATCCAGGTCTCCGAATTCGGCGAGACCTTCAAGGCCAAGATGGACACCGGCGCGCTCACCGCGTCGCTTTCGGCCAAAGATATCGAACTGTTCAAGCGTGATGGCGATGACTGGGTGCGTTTCCGCCTGGCGACTAAAGACGCCGACAACAAGGTGTATGAGCACAAAGTGTCGAGGATCAGCCGCATCAAGGGGCGGTCGGATGGCGAGGATGAAGATGAGCCGGTCGACCCGACCAAGCGTCCGGTGGTAGACCTGGAATTGTGCCTGGGCGACGTCAAGCGCACGGTCGAGGTGAATCTGGTGGACCGCAGCCACTTCAACTACCCACTGTTGATCGGCGCCAAGGCCCTGCGCGAGTTTGGCGCAGCGGTGAACCCGGCTCGTCGCTATACCGCCGACAAGCCAGAGTGCTGATCACTCAAGCGCGATGATTATCTGTAGCAGCACGGGCTGCCGGCGGGGGGCTTGGAATCGTCACCGCCGGCAAACGGAATGCTGCACGGCCGTTCTGATGTCACGCAGGCGGTTGGGTTTCCAGCATTGACGGGCGCTGGCTGACCTCGTAGTACCAGTTGGCCAGACGCGGATAGCTGCTGCGCCAGCCGAGGTTGGGCTGGCGGAAGTCCAGATAGCCCAGCGCGCTGGCCAGGCTGATCGAGGCGATGTCGAAATGTGAGCTCAGCTCGGTGACAGCCTCGGCCTCGAAGTAGGCCAGCGAGCGGGCGATTTTCTCGTGCTGATTATCGAGCCACTCCGTCCAGCGCTTTTCTTCAGGTCGCAGGAAGGTTTCATAGCGGATCAACACCGCCGCATCGAGCACGGCATCGGCCAGCGAGGCCAGTGTCAGGCGTCTCCAGCGCGCCGAGCCCTCGTTCGGGATCAGCGGATTGCCAACGTGCTGGCGGTCCAGATAGTCGAGAATCACCCGGCTGTCGTGAATCACGTTGTTATCTGCCAGGCACAGCGCGGGAATCTTCCCGGCCGGATTTTCATGACACAGATCGGTGTGAGGGTTAACCGGTGTGACGTTGACCGGCTTGAGACTGACCCGTCCTGTCTGTCCGGTTTCGTGAAGCAGAATCAGCACTTTGCGCGCAAACGGCGACGCAGCGTTGTAATACAGCGTCATGCTGGGAGCAGACATGGACATTCCTCTGTTCGGACAGGCCCTAAGACTAGTCAGGGCCTGAACGCTAAGCAATATCGTCTCTCTGTTTCACGCCGTCGGCACGACGCCTCCCGACTCGGCCGACGCATCGCCGGACGACTGTGTGGAGACCGGCGTGGCAAGCGGTTTGGTGACGAACCAGATGATGATGGCTGCGACGATATCAAACGCCGCCAAGGCCACGAACAGCGGGCTGTATCCGACCTTGGTCACCATGATCCCGAGTACCAGTGTGAACAACGCTGCACCGAGGAACCCGAACATGCCGCCCAGACCCGTCGCCGTGCCCACTTCATTCTTGCCGAACGAGTCGGAGGTAATGGCGTACAGCGCGCCGGAAAGCGTCTGGTGGGCAAAGCCGCCAGCACACAACAAGGCGATCGCTACATAGGGGCTGTCGACCAGGCCGATGCAGCCGGGGCCGATCATGCACAGCGAGCCAAGGACCATGACCATTTTGCGGGAGGTCAATAGCGACACCTTGAAGTGCTTGTAGAAGAACGGGCTCAGGTAGCCACCGAGCACACAGCCAATGTCCGCTGCCAGAAAAGGCAGCCAGGCGAACATCGCGATCTCCTTGATGTTCATGTGTCGTTCGGTCATCAGGTACAGCGGGATCCAGGCGTTGAAGGTCTGCCATGCCGGCTCCGACAGCATGCGCGCAGAGGCGATTGCGTAGAAGTTGCGTGTACCGACGATCTTCTTCCAGCTGGCGCGTTTGCTTGGGGCGTCCTTCAGATGGGATTCCTGTCCGGCCAGGATGTAGTCGCGCTCGGCATCACCGAGCAGGCGCTGATTGAGTGGATGCTTGTAAAAGAACAGCCAGCCGGCCGTCCACAACAGTCCCAGCGCGCCAACAATGATAAAGGCGACTTCCCAGCCACTGTGCAGGATGGCCCACACGACCAAGGGTGGGGCCAGCAGTGCGCCAATGGACGAGCCAATGTTGAACCAGCCGATCGCGACTGAACGTTCCTTGGCTGGAAACCATTCAGTGGTCGCTTTGATCGCAGCGGGGAAGCCCGCCGCTTCAGTGATGCCCAACAGACTGCGCAGAAATGCCAGGCTCTGCCATCCCGTTGCCATGGCCGCCGAAGCGCAGGCAATCGACCAGGCGACCGCAAAAACAGCGAAACCGATTTTTGTGCCGATGGCGTCGATCACGTAGCCGGCGACTGGCTGCATGAAGGCATAGCCCATCTGCCAGGCGATGACGACGTGTGAGTATTGTTCGGTCGAGATGTTCAGCTCGCTCATCATGGTCGGAGCGGCCACGGAGAGGGTGTTGCGAGCGAGGTAGTTGACGATCATGCCACCGGTAATCAGCGCGACCATCCACCAACGGATGCCTTTGATTTTCATCGAATCCACTCTTGATATTGTTTTTATTTGGCGGCGAGCGTTATACGTCGTCGTACGACTGTGGATTTAGGCAAACGCACGTTTTGTTGTCAATGGGAATACCCTTGAAAGGCGATTGTATTTCTATATGTAACTGGATTGTCACGAGCAGGGCCGGCTTCGGGTGTCTGGTGGCTATGGAATCGTGAGCGTTTGTAGAGGAAGGCGGCAGGCTTGCTGAATATGGAAATTGCCGGAAAGTCGTATGATGACTTCAGCCGCGCGAAGTGCTTGTCCCGCGCGTGGAGGGAGCGTAGGACAAGCCAGATTGCTGATGAGGCTGGCAGTGCGATTTGCTACTTCGGCTCGTCGTCACGCCACCAGTTGTCGCCCAGTAATCCCAGCCCTACGTAGAGAAGGCCTTCGAGCAATATTTCATAATCAAGAAATTGCTCATCTTCAATTGCTTCCGCTCTCACGACCCAAGGGACAACGTAAGAAAACCAGAAGACGATGATGGCGAGGCCGAGCACCCACTGATACCGCCAGCGCCTTGTGATTCGACAGGCGCTCCAGATGGCAGCCGCGACGATGATTAACGAGATATAAAACGCCATCTAGCCATCACCGTTGTTTTTAAGCAGCAATGCTGACGAGGATCTCTGAGGGCCAATACCTCCTGCGACTTGAGCGTCGATACTGACTATTACATCACCGACGTGGTAGGTCGGAATTCCTTGTCTGGCCTTCCCCCCTGAAAACATGCCCGCCATCCCTCCGACTAACGTACCGAACACCTCTGAAACAGCTTTGCCGCTCAGGGAGGACACGACGCCACCCACTCTCACCCGTTGATCATTTAATAGATCGGCAGTCTTCCTGCTAAGACGATTAGACACCGCCAGCACCATCCGACAAGGCCGCCCCTGTGCAAGCATTCGATCGTAGGTTTCCTCAAGCAGCCGGGTAACCTCATAACTACCCTTGCTTATCTCCGGCAACTTGAGTGTTCTCAACGATGCGGCGTCGCCAGGCCCCACGCTGAAGTGGATAAGTGTAAACACGACACCGTAATGGCCGACGTGTTGGGTACGTTCAAAGTCCATGGCACGTCCCCTCTCAGCAATATTCCTTATTGCCGATTCTGTCCCATCCGCCCGTTACACTGCCGGCCCCGCTGCCGTCGTTTCTTTTTTGCATGGTGTACGTAGAGCGGATACGGCCGTAATTGAGTTGAATGAGTTCGGTGGGGATGCCGTCGTTGGCGTTCTGGTTGTATTCGGCAATGATCACTTCTTCGAGGATGATTTCGTAGAACTTCATCTTGTCGCCCCCTGCACGGTGAACGGACAGCTTGACCTCCTTGAAATGCTGTCCAGCGCAGTTCGCTGCCATCAGTTTGCAGCTCGACTTGTCGAGCATCTTGGTCAACGTGAGGTTGCTGAGTGTGGTGCGCCCGGAGGTCGCGCCACCTGCAGTGCTGGCCGTCACGGACGCGCTCTGATAGCTGCCGAACGAATAGCCGGTGATTTCAATCCAGTCTTTGCACTGCTCATCCAGCGATTCGCCAGGGATGCCTTCAATCTTCAAAAATGCGTCGAGCGCCATGGTGTTCTCTCCTGATCGGTGGTGTGGTTGCCTGTCACGGCTGAACACCGATCATCGGAGAGATAACCTGTTTGTTGGGACGGGATTTGAGCAGGAGTGTGCGGGAATTCCGCCAGCGCTTTGGAGGAAGTTTCTTACAGACGTGTTCGACATGGTTGTAAGCGAAACTCAGGCAAACAAAGAGATTTCACTGCGCAGGTGTGCGCATCTCCTACAGATGCGTGAGTGGGTTCTCAGCAGAAAGGTCGAGATGGGGCAGTGGAAATGCGGTAACCGTTTGATCAAACCCGGCGCCGCACCATCAAGCCCTTGATGCTCAGCCACGCCGGAATCGCCATGCCCACCCAGGACAGGACATCCCAGCCATCATCGCCTAACAGCGCGGCGAACAGGCCAACCGCTGTCAGGGCTGCAATCCAGGTCGGCTTGGCGAAGGTCTTCCAGAACGCCGAATGCTTTTTGTGCCGGGTCATGCCGCCTCCACCGCCTGACGAACATTGACCGTCGCAGCGGCGCGACGGCGCACCCACCAGAGATAGACCCCGCTGCCCAATACGATAATGGTCAGCACATCCAGTACGCCCCAGAGGATCTTCATCGGCATGCCGCCGTAATCGCCGAAGTGCAGCGGTTGCGAGAGAAGCAACGCGTCCATGTACCAAGGGCTGCTGACGATGGCGGTGACCTTCAGGTTCTCGGCGTCGATCAACACGGGCGTCAGTAGGTGCGAGGTCAGGTGAGTGCTGCCCTTCATGAAGACTGCATAGTGGTGCTCGCTGGAAAAGCGCGAGCCCGGGAAGGCGATGAACGATGGCTCTGAGCCCGGCACAGTGGTTTTGGCGATTTCCAGCAGATTGCTTGCCGGCGCGCGATTGGTCAGGGGCGGGGCGTCTTTATAAGGGGCGACCATGGCAGCCAGAGAATCGTTGCGCCATTGGGCGATGACCAGATCCGCGCAGGCATTGAGCACGCCGGTCAGGCCGACCACGAATGCCCAGGTCAGGGTGACTACGCCGATAAGGTTATGTAGGTCGAGCCAGCGCACGCGCGTCGATTTGTTCGGGCGGACGGTGGCGAAATCCAGTCGGCGCATGAATGGTGCATACAGCACCACACCCGAAACAATCGCTAATACAAAAAGCAGCCCCATGAAGGCCAACAGCAGCTTTCCGGGCAGCCCGGCGTACATGTCCACGTGCAGGCGCAGCATGATATTCATGAAACCGCCGTTGGCTGACGGCGTTTCCACGGCTTCACCGCTCCGGGAATCGAGCATGAATGTGTGTGTGTCATTGGGATCGCCACCCGCAGTCTTGCCCATGAACGCATACATGCCGTTAGGTTCGTCTTCGTCCCAGCCGAAGTACTGAACCACTTCACCCGGACGATGCGCCTCGGCAGCTTTCACCAGCTGCTGCAAGTCCATGCGCGGCGTGTTGGCCGGCATCTCCTTGAGTTCCGGGGCGTCGCCGAGCATATGCTCGATCTCGTGGTGAAACACCAGCGGTAATCCGGTGACCGCCAGCATCAACAGAAACAGCGTGCAGATCAGGCTGCTCCACGTGTGGATGAACGACCAGCGACGGATGGTTTGGCTCTTCATGAGGCGTGTTCCGGGTTGAACGAAAGCAAAAAGGGCCGCTGTGAAAAGCGGCCCTTGTTTTTCAGCGTTGAGAGTTTAAACGATTACCATTTGTAGTCCACGCTTGCGAGCACGCTGCGACGATCGCCGTAGTAGCAATAGAAGCCGTCGCAGGTGGAAATGTATTCCTTGTCGAACACGTTGTTCGCGTTCACCGAGACACTCACGCCCTTGAGCGAGTTGTTCATGCGACCGAGGTCGTAATGAACGGCAGCGTCATACACCGTATAAGGATTGCTGTGACCATAGTTCGGGTTGGCGACGAAACCGTAGCTGCCGATGGCGATGTTATCGGTCTCGCCGATGTAGCGAGCACCGAAGCCCAGCCCGAAGCCGTCGAGCAAGCCGGTGTGCCAGGTGTAGTCACCCCAGATCGATGCCTGGTTTTCAGGCGTCAGCGGCAGTGGACGATTCTTGTCCAGCGGATCGGTAACCTTGGTCATCTTGCTGTTGGCGTAGGTATACGATGCAGTGACCTTCAGGTTGTCGGTGACGTTTCCCACGGCTTCCAGTTCGAAGCCACGAACCTTCGCTTCCCCCAGTGGGCGCTGTACGCCCAGTGTGTCGCTCAGCACGATGTCGCGACGAGTCAGGTCGTAGGCCGCGGCGGTGAACATGATGTCGCTGCCGGGTGGCTGGTATTTCAGACCCACTTCGTATTGCTTGCCGGTACCGGGCTGGAAGGCAACGCCATTGGCGCCGCCTTGCTCCGCCTGGAACGACTCCGCGTAGGAGACGTAAGGCGTGAAGCCTGAATCAAAGACATAACTCAGCGCAGCGTTACCAGTGAAGGCGCTGTCGGTGCGGTCGTCGGACTGGCTGGTGTTGTAGAACTCGGACTTGGTCTTGAGCAAGTCCTGACGACCGCCCAAGGTCAGGCGCCAGTTATCCAGAGCCAGTTGGTCCTGAACGTAGATGCCGAAGTCGTCGGTCTTCTGGTTGTAATCCTGGAAGGCGGAGTACGCGACGTTGCTGAAATCCTGCCCATAGATCGGGTTGATGATATTGCTGGTCGGGGCGCTGCCGTACTGCCACTTGTAGTTGTGGTTGACGCGCTGATAATCGGCGCCCAGCAACAGGGTGTGCTTGAGCACGCCGGTGTTGAAGTCAGCCTGGAAGTTGTTGTCCAGGGCAAATTGGCTGATGTCCTCGTTCACGACGTTCGCGCCGCGCTGAACAGTGCCGTCATCTGCAACCGACCCGTAGAATCCGCCGGCAGTGATGCCCTGGAACGACAAATCGCTCTTGGTGTAGCGCAGGTTCTGCTTGAACTGCCAGACATCGTTCAAACGAGTCTCGAAGGCATAACCGAGCGAGTAATAGGTCTTGTCGTAGAATTCCCAGTCCGGATCGCCCAGGTTTTTGTGGTAGCGGATTTCACCGGCAGGCGAGGGATATTTGGTGCCCTGGATCGGCAGGAACTGGCTGGTGATGCCGGTATCGTCGCGATTGAACTGGCTGAGGAAAGTCAGCTTGGTGTCCGGGTTGATATTCCAGGTCAGGCTTGGAGCGATGTTGTAACGCTTGTCGTCGATGTGCTCGACCGAAGTGCCGCTGTCGCGAACCACGCCACTGACGCGGTATTCGAAGGTATCGGCGTCGTCGATCTTGCCGGTGCTGTCAAAGCTGATTTGTTTGCGATTGTAGCTGCCGACCTGAACCTGAACTTCGTGGCTGGCTTCGGCTTCAGGACGACGGCTGACCATGTCCAGCAGGCCGCCTGGAGGGGTCTGGCCATAGACCGAGGAGGCCGGGCCGCGCAGCAGGGCAACGCGATCCAGGTCCCAGGTTTCCATCTTCGGCATCACGTACGCGCCTTTCGGCAACGGCAGGCCATCGAGGAACTGGGTGGGCTCGAAGCCACGCACTTTCAACCACTCGGCGCGGCTGTCGCTGCCGTAGCTGCTGGCGACAACGCCTGGCATGTAGCGCACGGCGTCGTCGAGGTTCTGTACCGCGCGATCCTGCATCTGCTGGCGAGTGGCAACCGAAATCGAACGGGGGGCCTCGACCAGTGCCGTGTCGGTCTTGGTGCCGGAGGCTGTGCGAGTGGCGGCGTAAGTCTCTGTCGGACCCCATGCACTTTCAAAACCGTCCTGACGCCCCTGAATGCTGGTTTCTGGCAGCGCCATCACGCCTTCCGGTGCCGCGACCAGGCTGTAGGTGCCCGCTGAAGTCTGGCTCAGCTGCAAACCGGTGCCGCGCAGCGCTTGCGCCATGGCGCCCGGCGCGTCGAACTCGCCCTGAACCGGCGCGCAAGTACGACCGGCCGCCAGCGAAGGATCCAGTGACAGCGCAATGCCGGCCTGGCTGGCGATCTGGGTCAGCGTGGTCGACAGCGAGGCTGCGGGCAGGTTGTACGCGCGCACGCTGGAGGCTTGGGCTGCCGCCAGCAGTTGCGTGCTAGCCAGCGGCGCGGCAACGGCGACAGCGACGGCCAGCAGGCTCGGTCGCAGAAGGGTTTGAAGCGTGCGGGACATGGGCGGCTCCTGAGTCGAAATTGTTCTCAATGCCTATGTGCCGAACGAGATTTGAAAAGTGATAGGGCCGAATCGAAAATAATTTAGATTTACAATTTTGCGGCTTTCGCAGCTTCGATGTTGTCAGCGGGCTTGCCGGCGCTGGCAACCACCGTCACCCACCAATGCGTACGCTGCTCGATTGCGACCGGCAGGGTCGGCATCAGCGCCTTGAGGGCAAGATCGGTATCGTTCAGCGGGAAGCTGCCAGTGATACGCAGGTCGGCGACGTCCGACGCGACGCCCAGATGGCCCTGACGATAGCGTCCCAGCTCTGCAATCACGTCTTTAAGCGGCGCGTTTTCCACCACCAGCATGCCTCGGGTCCACGCGTCGGCACCCGGTGCGAGCGCAAGCATCGGGCCAAGGCTGTGGCGTTGGATCAGCATCTGCTGACCTTCATGCAGGATCATCTCGCTGCCGGCGGCCTGGGGGTGTGCCGCGACCGCCGATTGCAGAACGCTCAACAGAGTGCCGTCGTCTTGCCGCTTGACCAGAAACTTCGTACCCAGCGCCCGCATTTGCCCTTCATCGGTTTCGACGATGAAAGGACGCGGATCGTCGTGGCTGCCGGTTTCGACGAGAATTTCGCCTTCCTGAAGAATGACCCGACGCTGCTTGCCATCGAATCGCACATCCAGTGCGCTGTGGGTGTTCAGGCGAATCAGCGTGTTGTCCGCCAGCCGAATGGTGCGTTGCTCGCCTGTCGCAGTGCGTTGGTCGGCCAGCCAGTAATTCACCGGCAGATAGTGATCGCCGAGAAATACCGTCAGCCCCAACGCCAGCGCGACTCCGGCCACGCCCCGCCCGAACTTGCGTACCTGACGCCCCATGCTCTCGCGCGAACGCAGCAGGGCCGAGCGCGCCGGTCCGGTGGTGCCGACAAAACGCTGATCGAGCATGCCAAGCTGCATCCAGGCGCGGGCGTGTTCTTCGCTGGCGACGTACCACTTGGCGAACTCTTCGCGTTCGGCTTCGCTGCCTTGCCCGCAGTCCAGACACAGCTGCCAGGCGATGGCAGCGTCCAGCACCTGCGATGAGACCGGGCGAGTCGGAATGCTCATGTCGGCTCGCCATACAGGGCGATGTAGCACAGACGCATGCCCTGAGCCAGATACTGGCGCACGCGCGGGACGGAAACGCCGAGCTTTTCAGCGATTTCAGCGTGGCCCATGCCATCCAGACGGTTGTACAGGAAGGCCGAGCGCGCCTTGCTCGACAGCTTGCCGAGCATGCGGTCGATTGATTTAAGGTCTTCAAGAATGAGTTGCTGCTGCTCAAGGGAAGGCTGCTCGCCTTCGGGGATCAGCATCAATTCGGTGAGGTATGCCTGTTCCAGCGCAGCGCGACGGAAGTAGTCGAACAGCAAGCCTTTGGCCACTTGAACCAGAAACGCACGCGGCTCGCGGGGCTCGATCAACTGATCGCGCCCCAGCAGGCGAATGAACGTGTCCTGACTCAGGTCTTCGGCGCGGTGCGGGCAGGCGACATTGCGTTTCAGCCAGACCAGCAGCCAGCTGCGATGGTCGCGATAGAGCGTTCCGACAAGCTGGTTTTGAGGGCTTTGAAATGACGACACGTACGCACCGAAGAGAACAAAGTAACTAACGAGAACTATTCGCGATTGTGTCAGAGGGAATGAGTGCTGGCAATTGGTCCTTATAGGAAGGAGCCGAACGGTTGGATTTATGTAGGGAATGGTTCATATCGCCTGTAGGGACACGGATTTTGAAGTGGCGAAATTGTCGGTTGGAGCACGGCTCCAGTGTGAGGGAGCTTGCTGGCGAATACTGCCGGCCAGCCGATGAAGCGGCGGCGCATGCAGGGACGTCTTCGCGAGCAAGCTCCCTCCCGCAGGGCTCACGTTGCGTCAGGGCTACAGAAGTCAGCCGATCAAAACGAGTGCGATTGCTGCCTGCGCCGCCATTTGGCCAGACACTGTTCCAGTCGGGCCGGGCTGTCCATTTCCTGCTTTCGCGCGTGGCTGAAGAGGATCAACGCCAGTTCTGCCGTCACCAACGCATCGGCGCTGGCGTGATGGCGTTCTTCAGCCTGCAGGCCAAAAAAAACGGTCCAGTCGTCGAGCCCCGCCTGACGCAAGCACGCTTGCGGACACAGCAGCGGCGCGATTTCCGCTACGTCCAGAAACGAATGTTGCAAGCGATAGCCCAGGCTTTCCTTTAATGCACGGCCAATCATGTGTTGGTCGAACGGCGCATGAAATGCCAATAAGGGGGAGTCACCCACAAACTCCATGAAGTCGAGCAACGCCTCGACAGGCTCACTGCCCGCCGCAATCGCGCTCGGCCCCAGCCCATGAATCAACACACTGGGGCTGAGTTTGTGATCGGGGCGCAGCAAAGTGCGCTCGAATTGCTGACCGAGGTCGATGGCCCCGTCTTCGATCACCACCGCACCAATGGACAACACTTCGTCGCGGCTCATGTTCAGGCCGCTGGTTTCCAGATCCAGCACCACCCAGCGTTGCTGGCGCAGCGGGTTTTCATTCAGGGCAGCGGCGCGCGGCAATTCGCCAAGGCGCTGCAACTGTTCAAGTGTCATGTCCGGCGCTTTGGCGCGCCGGGGCGGCTTGAGCCATTGAAACAGGTTCATGTTCTGTCGCTTAAAGTTGATAACGCACGGTCAAGCTGGTTTGCAGGCGCTGGGCCTGGCGGAACGACTCGCGGAGAATCCGCCGATCCAGATGGTTAAGCACATCAGGATCGATGCGATTGGAGTAGGGCAGATTCTGCCGGCTCTGTTGTTGATGCTGTTGCATGCGGGTCTGCTGGATGAAGTGGTAGGCCTCTTCGTAGGCTGCGCCATCCAGTGGGTCGATGACTTCTTTGGTCACCAGCTGGCGCAGGCGTTCCAGGGTGTTGTTCGCCGCCACGCCATTGGCCAGCGCCAATAGTCGAGCACCGTCAACGAAAGGCGTCAGGCCTTGGGTCTTGAGGTCGAGCGTGTCCTTTTCGCTGCCTTTGCGCGCTACCAAAAAATCCTTGAACCGCCCCACCGGCGGGCGCTGGCGCAGAGCGTTGTCGGCCATCATGCGCTGGAACAATTTGTTGTCGGCGACCTGCGCCAGAATACTCTGGCGCAACTGTTCGCCGCCGGTTTCGTCGCCCCACACTACTCGCAGGTCGAAATAGATGCTGGAAGACAGCAGGTTTTCCGGGGTCGCCTCGCGAATGAACGAGCCAAAGCGCCGCGCCCATTCGACCCGCGACAGGCACAGTTCGGGATTGCTCGCCATGATCCCGCCCTTGCACAGCGCGAAACCGCACAGCGCCAGACCCTGATTGATACGCTCGGCGATGGGCAGCAGTCGGCCGCGGATTTCGGCAGCCTCAGCGGCGTCCTTGGCTTCGAACAGGATGCCGTTGTCCTGATCGGTATAAAGCGTCTGCTCGCGACGGCCCTCGCTGCCAAAGCACAGCCAGCTGAACGGGATGCCGGGATCTCCGCGTTCTTCCAGCACCAGTTCGATCACGCGGCAGACCATGTGATCGTTGAGCAGGGTGATGATCTGGGTGATCTGCGTAGAAGACGCGCCATGGGCCAGCATGCGGTCCACCAGTTGCACGATGTCTCCACGCATGTTGCTCAGGGAATCGATGCGTGGGGCGCTACGAATGGTCCGGGCCAGGTGCACCAGATCCACGCGTTGCAGCGAGAAAAGATCACGCTCGGACACCACGCCGCACAAGCGCTGATCCTTGACCAGGCAGACATGTGCGATGTGCCGTTCGGTCATGGCGATGGCTGCATCGAATGCGCTGGCATCAGGGCTGAGATAGAAAGGTGCCTGAATCATGCTGTGCCGGATCGGCTGCCCGAAATCGGCATTCACATCGGCGACCACCTGGCGCAGATCGCGGAGCGTGAAAATACCCAGCGGCGCCTTGGCTTCATCGACGATCACGATGCTGCCCACCTGCTGCTCGTCCATCTGTTTGACGGCTTCGCGCAGGGGCGTTTCCGGCGAACAGGTCACCGGGTGACGCATGGCCAGTTCGCCTAGGCGAGTGTTCAGCGAATACTGGGTGCCAAGTGTTTCAACCGCCTTCTGCTTTACTTGCTGATTGACCTGTTCCAGCAGGCTGCTGACCCCGCGCAGGGCGAAGTCGCGGAAGCTGCTGGAGAGCGCGAACAGTTTGATGAACGCCTGCTTGTTAAGTTGCAGGCAAAACGTATCTTCGGCCGCCAGATGCTCGGTGCGGGTGGCGCGCTCGCCCAGTAGCGCTGCAAGAGGAAAGCATTCGCCAGTGGTGATTTCGAACGTGGTTTCAGTGCCGCCTTTGGCCGAATGAGGTCGCTCGCCAACGACGCGCCCCTGTTTGACGATATAAAAATGCTCTACTGGCCCATCGCCAGGCTTGATGATGCTCTCATCCGTAGCGTAGAAACGCAGCTGGCATTGTTCGACCAGATAGGCGAGATGGGCATTCTCCATCTGATTGAATGGCGGGAATTTCTGCAGGAATTGCATCGTGCCGTGGATGTTCTGCAACACGGCTGTTTTTCCTGCCTGGGTAAAAGCGTCCGCTTTGCTCATGACCGGTACCACTTGTTTTTATGGCTCCATGGTCGACCGCTTATCGGGCAGTGCCCATTGGACGTAAGTCTTAGGTGACGAGAGAGCCGCAGGACAGCATCGAAGGAGGGGATCAATACCGTATCGGCGCCTCTCCTGCGTAGGGTTCAAGCCCTGGCATGAAGCCGACAAAGCGTGCAGCGTATTCAGTCTGTTTGCGCTGTCAGAATGGGAGTCGACAGGAAGATGAGACGGGTATGTTCGATCACGACATTTTGAGTGATGAAGAGCGCGAAGCCCTCAATGAGGTGATGCTGGCGCCTCCATCGCAATCGCCACAACGGGTGCTGATCGTCGACGATGACAAGGATGCGCGGGAAATATTGGCCGAAATCCTCAGTCTCAACGACATCAGCTGCATTACGGCTGCAGGCGGTACCAGCGCGATGCATCTGCTGCAGACTCGGCCTTCCATCGCGTTGCTGATCACCGATTTGCGCATGGCGCCGTGCGATGGTCTGGATCTGATCCGGCAAGTGCGGGATTCGGACCGTGCAGCGCTGCCGATCATTATCGTGTCGGGCGATGCGCATGTCCGCGATGCCATCGATGCGATGCATTTGAGCGTGGTGGACTTTCTGCTCAAGCCGATCAACACCAAGCAGTTGTTAAGGCTGGTGAAGCGGGAATTGGGGATGAGCTAAACAAAAAAGGCGGTGTGTCGTGGGACACACCGCCTTTTTGTTCAACGGGGCTTTTTACAGACCGTTCTTTGCCTTGAACTCACGACGACGGCGATGCAGCACCGGCTCGGTATAGCCGTTAGGCTGCCTGGTGCCTTCGATCACCAGTTCGACCGCCGCCTGGAAGGCGATGTTGCTGTCGAAGTCCGGCGCCAGAGGGCGATACAGCGCGTCATTGGCATTCTGGCGATCCACCACCGGCGCCATGCGCTTGAGGCTATCCATCACTTGCTGCTCGTTGACCACGCCGTGGCGCAACCAGTTGGCAATGTGCTGACTGGAAATGCGCAGCGTCGCACGGTCTTCCATCAGGCCGACGTCATTGATGTCCGGCACCTTCGAGCAACCCACACCCTGATCGATCCAGCGCACCACGTAGCCGAGGATGCCCTGGGAGTTGTTGTCCAGTTCATTCTGGATTTCCTCAGGCGTCCAGTTGGTGTTCGGCGCCAGCGGAATGGTCAGGATGTCATCGACCGACGCCGCTGCGCGTTGAGCCAGTTCAGCCTGACGGGCGAACACGTCGACCTTGTGATAGTGCAGCGCATGCAGAGCAGCCGCAGTCGGCGACGGCACCCACGCAGTGTTGGCGCCTGCCAGCGGGTGAGCGATTTTCTGTTCGAGCATTGCGGCCATCAGGTCAGGCATTGCCCACATGCCTTTACCAATCTGGGCACGGCCTTGCAGCCCGCATTTAAGGCCGATATCGACGTTGGAGTTTTCGTACGCGCCGATCCACTTCTCAGCCTTCATCTGCGCCTTACGCACGACCGGGCCTGCTTCCATGGAGGTGTGGATTTCATCGCCGGTACGGTCCAGGAAGCCGGTGTTGATGAACACCACGCGTTCGCTCGCCGCCTTGATACAGGCCTTGAGGTTGATCGTCGTGCGACGTTCCTCGTCCATGATCCCGACCTTCAGCGTGTTGCGCGGCAGGTTCAGGACTTCTTCGATCCGACCGAACAGCTCGTTGGTGAACGCCACTTCTTCCGGGCCATGCATCTTCGGTTTGACGATGTACATGGAGCCGGCGCGGCTGTTGGCGCGCGACGTGTTGCCCTTGAGGTTGTGGATCGCCGCGAGGCTGGTCACCAGACCGTCGAGAATGCCTTCCGGCACTTCATTGCCCTGGTTGTCCAGGATTGCGTCGATGGTCATCAGGTGGCCGACGTTACGCACGAACAGCAGCGAACGACCGTGCAGCGTCACTGGCTCACCCTTAGGCGAGGTGTACACGCGGTCCGGGTTCATGGTGCGGGTGAAGCTCGAACCGCCCTTGGAGACTTCCTCGGACAGGTCGCCCTTCATCAGGCCCAGCCAGTTGCGGTAGACCACGACCTTGTCGTCGGCATCGACCGCTGCGATGGAGTCTTCGCAGTCCATGATGGTGGTCAGTGCCGCTTCCATCAGCACGTCTTTGACGCCTGCGGCATCGGTCTGGCCGACAGGGCTGGAGGCGTCGATCTGGATTTCGAAGTGCAAGCCGTTGTGTTTGAGCAGGATCGCGGTGGGTGCCGAGGCATCACCCTGGAAGCCGATCAACTGCGCATCGTCACGCAGGCCGGTATTGCTGCCGCCCTTGAGACCGACGATCAGCTGGCCATCGACGATTTTGTAACTGGTGGAATCGACATGGGAGCCAGCGGCCAGTGGCGCGGCTTCGTCGAGGAATGCACGAGCGAAGGCAATGACCTTGTCGCCGCGAACCTTGTTATAGCCTTTGCCCTTTTCCGCGCCGCCTTCTTCGCTGATGGCATCGGTGCCGTACAGCGCGTCGTACAGCGAGCCCCAGCGGGCATTCGAAGCGTTGAGGGCGAAACGGGCGTTCATTACAGGCACGACCAGCTGCGGGCCGGCCATGCGAGCGATTTCTTCATCAACGTTTTGCGTCGTGACCTGGAAGTCCGCCGCTTCTGGCAGCAGATAACCGATTTCCTGCAGGAAAGCTTTGTATGCGGCGGCGTCGTGGGCCTTGCCGGCATTGGACTGGTGCCAGGCATCGATGCGCGCCTGGAAGTCGTCACGTTTGGCGAGTAGGGCTTTGTTCTTCGGCGCCAGCTCGTGGACCAGCTTGTCGGCACCGGCCCAGAAAGCGGCGGCTTCAACACCGGTTTCAGGAAGGGCTTCGTTGTTCACGAAATCCAGCAGGACTTTGGCGACCTTAAGGCCACCGACTTGAACGTGTTCAGTCATTGCTTGCCTCACTCTGCTCAGCTATCTGCGCTTCAATCTCGAGCGCTCTCTTGTTAAAGCCATCGACATCGCTGCTCACCCTTGCCAGATCTTGCCATGGTTGGCGGCTGGGCCGGGGCCGGGAGGACCTGAAGGAAAGGCGTTGTGCGCTTTGCGGAACAGGTTTCAACGAGCGGCGATGCACAGTCAGGCATCTGTCCAACGTTATGTAGTGAACGCGGCGGAATACTACATGATGAGTCGCGGTGTGAAAATCAGACTGAATATGTCACCGATCGACTGGATTTTCACAATGAGTCACGTCGGGGTTACGGATGTTCTCAAAAAAACAGTTAATTGTTCCAGAGAATTGTGGAAATAGTACACATATTGTTTCTCGTGGAAGCAGTCGGGCGCTCGACCGACCCTTGCCTATACTTGCCCGACAGCCGCGCAGGTGCCGCCATCCCGCCTGCGGACATGCAAAAAAAAAGGAGTCGACCGTGGACCATCTTATCGTCACCGTATTTGCCCCCGACAAACCGGGGCAGGTCGAACAGATCGCATCGTGCATTGCAAATCACGGTGGCAATTGGCTGGAAAGCCGCATGACTCACATGGCCGGGCAGTTTGCCGGGATTCTTCGGATAGGCGTTCCCGCCGAGGCCCACACCGAGTTGAGGGACGCCCTGCAAGGTTTGTCGACCCATGGCATTCGTGTGCAGTTTGCGGAAATCGGTCTTGAAGCATCGTGCAGCTGGAAACCGATCAGCATGGAACTGGTGGGCAACGATCGGCCGGGAATCGTGCGGGACGTGACGCGCCTTCTGACCGAACAAGGGGTCAATGTCGAGCAACTGGTGACCAACGTCGAACCTGCGCCCATGAGCAGTGAGCCGCTTTTCCGTGCCAATGCGTTGCTGGGGTTGCCGCTGACGCTCTCGCTGGATGTGTTGCAGAAGCGTCTCGAAACCCTAGCTGACGATCTGATGGTGGAGTTGAAACTCAAAACGGATGAGTAATCCGCAGAGACAGGGCTTATCTGACGCAACTCAAGCTGCGCGAGAATTGCTGCAGGCCACGCTTATCGTGGCTTGTCAGCAGTTGTGCGTTTTTTGATCAACGCTCGGCGCGGCGTTTCATCGCCAGCCAGCCGTCGATGGTGTAGATGATCAGACCCACCCAGATGAATACGAAGGTCACCAACGTGGCGGAAGGCATGTGCTCGCCGAACATCAGCACCGCCAGCGACAGCACCAGCGTCGGTGCGATGTACTGCAGAAAGCCCAGTGTGGCGTAGGGCAGGTGTCGGGCTGCTGCATTGAAACAAACCAGCGGCACGAGTGTTACCGGGCCTGCCATCGCCAGCCAGATCGCCTCCGAAGTGGTCCAGAATTCCGGTTGCGCGCTATGGGCCATAGGGTTGAACAGCAGCCAGCCAATCGCCAGTGGCACCAGAATCCAGGTTTCCACCACCAACCCCGGCAGTGCCGCGACCGGCGCCTGTTTGCGGATCAGCCCGTAGAAACCGAAGCTGAACGCCAGCGCCAGCGAGATCCAGGGCAGGCTGCCGACTTGCCAGACCTGCTGTGCAACGCCGATCAGCGCGAGGATCACCGCGACCCACTGCAACGGGCGCAGGCGTTCACGCAGCAGAACCATGCCGAGCATCACGTTGATCAGCGGGTTGATGAAGTAACCCAGGCTCGCCTCGACCATGTGGTTGTTGTTCACCGCCCACACGTAGATCAACCAGTTGGCGGCAATCAATGTGCCGCTACCTGCCAGAATCGCCAGACGCTGTGGGTTGTCACGCAGCTCACGCCACCAACCCGGATGCTTCCACACCAGCAGTAGCAGAGAGCCGGAGATCGCTGACCAGATGGCGCGGTTGACGATGATCTCCAGCGCCGGGACTGAGGAGAGCAGCTTGAAATAGATCGGGAAGAGTCCCCAGATGATGTAGGCGCTCAGGCCCAGAATGTACCCGCGACGCGGGTTGGCAGCTTGCATGGGTGGTCCTTCGGCAAGTTTCTTTTTTGTTTGTAGTGCGGATGTTCTGGTGATCGAGTCTGTAGCAGTCCGGGTGGCCGGCGGCAGCGATCTTGAGAAGGTCACCGCCGGCAAGCCCGAGTGCTACAGGGCTTGCGGGCCATTTCAAAACAGCTTCAACGGTTCCTCATTAAGCGCGGCCATTTGTTCACGCAGCGCCAGCACCTGATCGCCCCAATAACGCTCGGTGCCGAACCAGGAGAAGCTGTGCGGGAACGCCGGGTCATCCCAGCGACGTGCGAGCCAGGCGCTGTAATGCAGCAGGCGCAAGGCGCGCAGAGGTTCGATCAACGCCAGCTCACGAGGGTCGAAATCGTGGAATTCGTTGTAGCCGTCCATCAATTCCGACAACTGACTCAGACACTCCTGACGATCACCTGCCAGCATCATCCAGATGTCCTGAACCGCCGGCCCCATGCGGCAGTCATCGAGGTCGACGATGTGGAAGATCTCATCGCGGGTCATCATGTTGCCGGGGTGGCAGTCCCCGTGCATGCGGATGTTCTGGTGAGGGGTGGCGGCGTAGGCATCTTCGACACGCTTGAGCAGATCCTTGGCGACCGACTCGTAGGCCGGCAGCAGGCTGCGGGGGATGACGTCGTTTTCCAGCAGGTAATTGAGCGAGTCGTGGCCGAAGTTTTTCACGCCTAACGCTTCGCGATGCTCGAAGGGGCGAGTCGCGCCCACGGCATGAATGCGCCCGAGCAACTGGCCCAGGCGATACAGCTGATCGAGATTGCCCGGCTCTGGCGCGCGGCCGCCACGACGGGGGAACAGTGTGAAGCGAAAGCCCGCGTGTTCGAACAGAGTCTGGCCGTTGTGTACAAGTGGCGCGACTACCGGAATCTCCACCTCGGCAAGCTCGGCGGTGAAGCTGTGTTCCTCGAGGATGGCTTCGGTGGTCCAGCGATTGGGCCGGTAGAACTTGGCGATCAGCGGCTGGCTTTCGTCGATGCCGACCTGATAGACACGGTTCTCGTAGCTGTTGAGCGCGAGAATCCGGGCGTCGCTGACGAAGCCGATGCTCTCGACGGCGTCCAGCACAAGGTCAGGTGTGAGTGTTGCGAACGGGTGGGCCATGCGTACTCCTGCGCGCGGCAGGCTGCCGCGTCGGGCCAGTCATGGTAACGCAGAGCAAGAGAAATGAGACCAATGGATTGTCGGGAGATGGGGCAGCGGCCCGACAAACCCCTGTCCCAATCCGGCTTGCCGGCGGTTGTGATCCTGAGAATGTCACCGCCGACAAGCCGGACTGGTGCAGCGAAGGGGCTCCATTGAAAAATCAGGCGCCGATCACGCCACCATCTTCCCGGGTAATCACCATCACCGAAGACCTCGGCTTGCCGCTGGGCAAATGCTCGGGAAAGGTCGAGCCGCCTTTCTCACCCGGATGCTGAATGCCCACGAACAGCGCTTTCTGGTCCGGCGCGAAACTGATGCCGGTGACTTCACAGCCTACCGGCCCGACCATGAATCGACGAATTTCGCCACTGGCCGGATCGGCGCAAAGCATCTGATTGTTGCCCATTCCGGCGAAATCACCTGCGTTCGAATAGTCGCCATCAGTGAGAATCCACAGCCGTCCAGCCTTGTCGAAACCCAGGCCGTCCGGACTGTTGAACATGTTCTGCGGGGTGATGTTGCTCGATCCGCCTTGAGGTGTGCCGGCATGCACGCCCGGATTTCCCGCGACCACGAACAGATCCCAGGCGAACGCCATGGACGCTGCGTCGGAGCCCGTTTCCTGCCAGCGCAGAATCTGCCCGTACTGATTTTTCGCCCGAGGGTTCGGGCCTTCTACTGGCTGGCCGTCCTCGCCGCGCTTGGCGTTGTTGGTCAGCGTGCAATAGACCTGACCATCTTTCGGACTGACCACGATCCATTCCGGGCGGTCCATGCGCGTGGCCTTGACGACGCTCGCCGCAATGCGCGCATGAATCAACACTTCTGCCTGGTTGGCAAACCCGTTAGAGGCATCGATGCCGTTTTTGCCGTGGGTCAGTTCGATCCACTTGCCCTGGCCCTTCGGGTGATCCGGGTGGCTGTCGCCGCTGTCGAACTGCGCTACGTACAGCGTGCCGTGGTCGAGGATGTCGCGGTTGGCTTTCGGATTCTTGTGATCGACCTTGTCGCGGCTGATGAACTTGTAGATGAACTCGCCGCGTTCGTCATCGCCCATGTACACCACAACGCGACCGTCTTTGGTCTCGGTGATCGCCGCGTTTTCATGCTTGAAGCGGCCCAGGGCTGTGCGCTTGACCGGCGTGGACTTCGGGTCGAACGGGTCGATTTCCACCACCCAGCCGTGGCGGTTGAATTCATTGGGGTTCTTCGCGAAGTCGAATCGCGGATCGTGCGGGTGCCAGTTCACTTCCTTGCTGGTCGCGACCACGCCGTAACGCTTGGCGGCAGCATCGAATGACTGTGCGGGATCGCTGCTGCCGAAGCAGTCAGTGAAGTTCTCTTCGCACGTCAGATAAGTGCCCCATGGCGTCTTGCCATTGGCGCAGTTCTGGAAGGTGCCGAGCACGTTTTTACCGGTCTTGTCTGCAGCGGTTTTCAGCCATTCATGGCCAGCTGCCGGGCCGCTCAGGTGAATTGGCGAATTACCGTGAATGCGCCGGTTGTACCTGGAGCCTTGGACGAATTTCCACTGACCGCCGTCGCGCTTCACTTCGATCACTGAAACGCCTTCGCTGGCCAAAGCCTTGTGCACATCCTCGGCGGATTGCGGGTCCTTGCCGTGATCGAACAAGTAACGGTAGTTGGTGTATTCGTTGTTGATCGCCATCAGCGCGCGGCTGGCGTTGTTAGCGTCGTCGCCGGGAAAAGTGAACAGGCTCATGCCGTCGTTGTTGTCGCCGAACTGCAGCTCCTGCGCCTTCGCCGTTCCTTTGCCGCTCGGGTCGAAGGCCGGTCCGTTGGCGTGAAGCGGCTGACCCCAGCTGATGAGTACCGAAGACTTGTAGCCCGGTGGAAGCGCGATCGCGTCGGCCGTGGAGGAGGAGATGCTGTCGAAGCCGAGTAGCGTGCTGTTACCCGCGCTGACACTGGCAGCCATTACGCTGCGGCTGAGCAGGTTGCCACCCAGGAACATCGCGGCACCGCATAGAGCGCCTGCGCTGATAAAGCTTCGGCGAGTCAGGCCGCCGCTGTTCTCCTGCACCAGGGTTTCAAGGTCGGTGGACTGGTTTTCTTCTAAGCGTTTCATCACGGGCTTCCTGCGGTTTTGGCGCAAACCTTATTCAGCCCTGATGACGCTATTGTGTCCGTCCTGCGACGGCATTGACCCTGTGATACGGCACAGATCAAGACTTAGAGCGGGGTGCCAATCAGTACATAGGACGGTGCGAACCGCACCTGTACATCGCTTCCAACCTTGAGTTTCAAGGACTTGAGATAATCCGGCTCGGCCAGCGCGCACAACGTCTGGCGGCTTGAAAGGCCAATTCTCACCTCGCAGGGGCCGTCTTCTGCGTCGAGAATTTCCTCGATTTGCCCGGCCAGGCAATTGTGTCCAGTTGTTACTGGCTGATCGGGCGCCAGCAACTCCAGCCAACTAGCCTTGATCAATGCGAACACATCGGTACCTGTTTCCAGTTCCAGACGCAGGGTGCTGTCGTGAGTGATCTGCGCATCGATCGTCAGCCCCCCTGCCAGTTTCAAGCTGATCATGTCGTTGCGACCAAACGGGGTGATGCTCGCCACCTGACCGTGCAATTGGTTGCGTGCGCTGGTGCGCAACATCAGGCGACTGAGCAGCGCCAGATCGCTGGACTCTTCCGGCGTTTCCAGCAACTGGGTCTGCAACGCCTGCAAGCGTTGATACAGACGCAGTACACGCTCGCCTTCTTCCGACAGCTTCGCTCCACCACCGCCGCGGCCGCCGACACTGCGCTCGACCAGCGGTTGTTGCGCCAGGTTATTCAACTCGTCGATGGCATCCCAGGCAGCCTTGTAACTGAGCCCAGCACTCTTCGCCGCACGGGTGATCGAGCCTTGCTCGGCAATGTGCTGCAACAGCGCGATGCGATGCGGGCGGCGGACCATGTGTTGGGTGAGGGACGTGGGTAGGGACATATTCGGCAATTTTTTGTGGAGATGAGGGCGGAGTGTAAGCCAGTTTCCTTGGGTTCCACATGAAGCCATGTAACAGTCCGGCTTGCCGGCGGCATCGTCTGGATACGCCGCCGCCGGCAAGCCGGACTGCTACAGGGGACTATCACTATCCCCCGCATATTCAATCCCCAGGCTTCGGCGTCCTCGCTAGACAATACACATCCACCGTCCTGGCCCCGGCCCTGATCATCAATCGCGCAAGAGTGTCAGCGGTAGAGCCCGTGGTCAGCACATCGTCGATCAAGGCGACATGCTTATCGACCACGCAAGCCGAATCGGACAACGCGAACGCTTCACGCAGATTACGCTTCCTGGCCTTGGCATCCAGACCCTGTTGCGCGGGCGTTTCCTTTACGCGTCTGACCGTTCTTTCGTCTACAGGTAATTGCAACACACTGCCTAGCCAATGGGCGAGCATCGCTGCCTGGTTGTAGCCGCGCTCACGCATTCTTCTGTTGGCCAGCGGTACAGGGATCATCACATTCGGGCGTTGAAGCCCTTCGTCGAAGCGATGTTGCAAGGTCTGGGCGAGGAGTTCGGCGAGCAAACGCCCGATGGGCCACTTACCCTGATGCTTGAAGCGCGTGACCAACGCGTCGATGGGGAAGTCGTAAAGCCACGGTACGACGACTTCATTGAACGCGGGCGACTGCCGGGTGCATTGCGCGCAGGTCAGGCCGGACATCGGCAACGGCAAGGCACAGCGTTCGCATTGATCCATCAGCCAGGGCAGCTCGCTTTCGCAGGCGATGCAGATGGGGCTTGGGGAATCGGTGCGCTCATCGCATAACAAACAGGTCTGTACGTTTTTTAACCAGATGTAAACCTGATGATCGTTGCGTAGTTGACAGGGCATGTCTCTTCCTTAAATATGCCGAACATCCGTGTTGCGCCTGTGGACTTTCTGGTTTTGCCGATTGAGCTGACCGCCCGGGTACTCGCCAAAAAAACATCAAGGAGCCGCCCATGAGCGCCAGCATCAATGCCACTTTGCGTCACGACTGGAATCTAGCCGAGGTCAAGGCACTGTTCACACAGCCGTTCAATGACCTGTTGTTTCAGGCGCAAACCGTGCACCGCGCTCATTTCGATGCCAACCGCGTTCAAGTCTCCACCCTGCTGTCGATCAAGACAGGCGCCTGCCCTGAAGACTGCAAGTACTGCCCGCAGTCCGGCCACTACAACACCGGACTTGAAAAAGAAAAGCTGATGCAGGTCCAGCAAGTGCTGGAAGAGGCTGCGCGCGCCAAGGCCATTGGTTCGACCCGTTTCTGCATGGGCGCCGCCTGGAAGCATCCGTCGGCCAAAGACATGCCGTATGTGCTGGAAATGGTTAAAGGCGTCAAGGCCATGGGCCTGGAAACCTGCATGACCCTGGGCAAGCTGGATCAGGATCAGACCAAGGCACTGGCTGACGCGGGTCTTGATTACTACAACCACAACCTCGACACCTCGCCGGACTTCTACACCAGCATCATTACCACCCGTACTTACAGCGAGCGTCTGCAGACCCTGGCGTACGTGCGTGATGCGGGCATGAAAATCTGTTCCGGCGGCATTCTCGGCATGGGCGAGTCGCTGGACGACCGCGCCAATCTGCTGATTCAACTGGCCAACCTGCCAGAGCACCCTGAGTCTGTGCCAATCAACATGCTGGTGAAGGTTGCTGGCACGCCGCTGGCGAACGCCGAGGATATCGATCCTTTCGACTTCATCCGCATGCTGGCCGTGGCGCGCATCCTGATGCCGCAGTCCCACGTACGCCTTTCCGCAGGCCGCGAAGCCATGAACGATCAGATGCAGGCCCTGGCGTTCTTCGCCGGCGCCAACTCGATCTTTTACGGCGACAAGCTGCTGACCACCGCCAACCCGCAGGCCGACAAGGACATGCTGCTGTTCTCCCGTTTGGGCATCCAGCCGGAAGCGCGCGAAGAGCACTCCGATGAAGTGCATCAGGCGGCCATCGAGCAGGCGCTGATCGAGCAGAAGAGCAGCGAGATGTTCTACGACGCGGCGGTTTGATCTCGTCACAGACTCTGCTGATTGAAATGCAAAATCCTGTGGGAGGGAGCTTGCTCTCGAAGGCGTCAGGTCACTCGACATCAATGTTGAACGTGATTGCGTATTCGCGAGCAAGCGCCCTCCCACAGAGCCCGCATTTACTTCGATTCTTGTGATCTGAACCACGAGGCCTGCATGTCTTTCGATCTGAGCGCACGTCTCGCTTCCCGTCGTGCCGAACACCTTTACCGTCAACGCCCGCTGCTCGAGAGCCCGCAGGGCCCCGAGGTCGTGGTCGACGGTAAATCGTTGCTCGCGTTCTGCAACAACGACTACATGGGGCTTGCCAATCACCCTGAGGTCATCAAGGCCTGGAAAGCAGGCGCAGAGCGTTGGGGTGTAGGTGGCGGGGCCTCGCACCTGGTCATCGGCCACAGCACACCGCACCATGAACTCGAAGAAGCACTGGCAGACCTCACCGGCCGCCCGCGCGCCTTGCTGTTCTCCAACGGTTATATGGCCAATCTCGGTGCCGTTACGGCTCTGGTGGGGCAGGGCGATACCGTTCTGGAAGATCGCCTCAATCACGCGTCTTTGCTCGACGCCGGCCTGCTCAGCGGCGCGCGTTTCTCTCGTTATCTGCACAACGACCCTGACAGCCTGAACAATCGGCTGGAAAAGGCCGTGGGTGACACGTTGGTCGTAACAGACGGCGTGTTCAGTATGGACGGCGACATCGCTGACTTGCCTGCGCTGGCTAAGGTCGCGAAAGAAAAAAATGCCTGGCTGATGGTCGACGATGCCCATGGCTTCGGCCCGCTGGGTGCGAACGGCGCAGGGATCGTCTCGCATTTCGGGTTGAGCATGGATGATGTGCCGGTGTTGATCGGCACCCTGGGCAAATCGTTCGGTACTGCCGGGGCGTTCGTCGCGGGCAGCGAGGAGCTGATCGAGACCCTTATCCAGTTTGCCCGGCCGTACATCTACACCACCAGCCAACCACCAGCCTTGGCCTGCGCCACCCTGAAAAGCCTGGAACTGCTGCGCACCGAACATTGGCGCCGCGAGCATCTGAAGGCTTTGATCAAGCAGTTCCGCGATGGCGCGCAAGCCATTGGCCTGGAGCTGATGGACAGTTTCACGCCGATCCAGCCGATTCTCATCGGCGACAGCGGTCGCGCCCTGCGCTTGTCGCAGATGCTGCGAGAACGCGGCCTGATGGTCACCGCGATTCGCCCTCCGACCGTTCCTGCTGGCAGCGCGCGTTTGCGCGTTACCTTGTCCGCGGCCCACAGCCAGGCTCAGGTGCAGCTATTGTTGGAAGCACTGGAGCAGTGCTGGCCGCTGCTGGGGGAAAGTGAAACGGTGGGCGCACATCATGCGTGATCGGTTGATCCTGCTGCCAGGCTGGGGGCTTGGCGTTTCGCCGCTGGAGCCTTTGGCTGCGGCGCTACGAGGGCTGGACGAACACCTGCGCGTCGAGATCGAACCGTTGCCGGACATGGACAACGACGACCTCGGCGACTGGCTCGACGAACTGGATTCGAGCCTGCCGGACAACGTCTGGCTCGGCGGATGGTCCTTGGGTGGCATGCTGGCAGCCGAGCTGGCGGCGCGACGTGGCGAGCGTTGCTGCGGGCTGGCAACCTTCGCCAGCAACGTCTGCTTCGTCGCCCGCAGCCAATGGCCGAACGCGATGCCACAGACCGATTTCGATGCGTTCATCGCAGGCTGCAAGGCCGATCCGGATGCGACCCTCAAGCGCTTCAGCCTGCTTTGCGTACAAGGCGCCGAAGAGCCACGCGCGTTGTCGCGACAACTCAAGGCTGGCGCCCCCCACGGCACCAGCAATGGCCTGATCGAGGGCCTGAAACTGCTCGAACAAATGGACACTCGCGCCGCGCTGCAGGCTTTCAGAGGGCCGCAGTTACATCTGTTCGGCGGTCTTGATGCGTTGGTCCCGGCTGAGGCTTCGGCCGATCTGCTCAATCTTTTGCCCGATATCGAAGTCGGCATGATCGAACAGGCGAGCCACGCATTCATCCTGGAAAACCCCCACGGCGTCGCTGCGGCGGTCCAGGCGTTCCTACATGAGTCCGGTGATGACTGATCTTTCCCATTGTGCGGTGTTGAAGGCCGTGAAACAGCAACAGGCGACCACCCAGAGCCATCTGCCGGACAAGCGTCAGGTAGCGGCGTCATTTTCCAAGGCAGCGGCGAGCTACGACAGCGTTGCCGATCTGCAGCGTGCCGTTGGTACCGAGCTGATGTCACGTCTGCCTCAGATGACGCCCTCGCGTTGGCTCGATCTGGGTAGCGGGACTGGCTATTTCAGTCGCGTGCTGGCGCAGAATTTTCCGCAGAGTGAAGGTGTCGCGCTGGATATCGCCGAAGGCATGTTGCGTCACGCACGTCCTTCGGGTGGCGCGCAGCATTACGTGGCCGGCGATGCCGAGAACCTGCCGCTGCGCGATGGCAGCGTCGAACTGATGTTTTCCAGCCTGGCCGTGCAGTGGTGTTCGGATTTCGCTGCGGTCCTGAGCGAAGCCAATCGAGTGTTGCTGCCGGGCGGCGTGTTCGGCTTTGCCAGCCTGTGCGTCGGCACCTTGTATGAACTGCGCGACAGCTGGCAGGCCGTGGACGGCATGGTTCACGTCAATCGTTTCCGTGATTTCGAGGACTATCAGACGCTGTGCACCGCCAGCGGTCTGCGAGTGCGCAGCCTGGCTGTGCTGCCCCACGTTCTGCATTACCCCGACGTGCGCAGCTTGACCCACGAACTCAAGGCCCTCGGCGCCCACAACATCAATCCGGGACGTCCGGGCGGGTTGACCGGGCGAGCGCGCATTCAGGCGCTGATCGAGGCTTATGAAGGCTATCGTCAGGAAAAAGGCCTGCCGGCGACCTATCAGGTGGTCTATGCCGTGCTGGAAAAACCTGCGTTTGTTTAAAAAGTGACCGGTTTTGCGAGCGCCGTTCGTGTGAGCGCTATAGTGAATAGGCAATAGTTTGAAAAATTCTGAACGGATGGTCGCCAAGATGAGCGCTGCGTATTTCATCGCGGGAACCGATACCGATGTTGGCAAGACCACCATTGCCACCGGGCTTTTGTATGCGGCGCGACAATCCGGATTGAGCACGGCGGCGGGCAAGCCCGTCGCCTCCGGCTGCGATGTGAAGCCCAAGGGACTGCGCAACCCCGACGCGGTGGCATTGCGGGCCGAGTGTTCCATCGCATTGACGTATAACGAGGTCAACCCCGTTGCCTTCGAGCCGCCCATTGCCCCGCATCTGGCAGCGCGGGAGGCGGGGGTAGCACTGACGGTGAGTTCGTTGCTTGAACCGATGCGCCATATCTTGGCCAAACAGGCCGACTTCACCCTCATCGAGGGCGCGGGCGGCTGGCGCGTGCCACTGGCGGATCAGGCGAACCTTTCCGATCTGGCGATCGCGTTGAAGCTACCCGTGATTCTGGTGGTGGGTGTGCGGCTGGGTTGCATCAGCCACGCGTTGCTCACGGCGGAGGCTATCGCTAACGACGGTCTGCAACTGGCGGGCTGGGTGGCGAATATCATCGACCCCAAAACCTCGCGCCTCGAAGAAAACCTCGCGACTCTGGCCGAGCGCTTGCCCGCGCCGTGCCTGGGTCGCGTGCCGCATATGAAGAAGGCCACTGCGGAAATGGTTGCCGAGCATTTGCATCTGGAGCTGCTGGACTAGGGCGCTGGGTTCGTCAGATCCAGTGATCGTTCCCGCGCTCTGCGTGGGAATGCTTCGTCTGACGCTCTGCGTCAAATCAGGTGAAATCATCTGATATACCACCCCCAAGCCTGATCGCTGACGTACTCGGTCACCTGCTTGACCTCCAGATAGTTATCCAGCCCCCACTGGCCCAGCTCCCGGCCAATGCCGCTGTGCTTCATTCCTCCCCAGGGCGCTTCGACGAAGGTGGGTTGTGAGCAGTTCACCCAGATGATTCCGGCGCGCAGCTGATTGGCCACGCGCGTCGCTCGTTGCGGATCGGCGCTCATCACTGCCGCCGCCAGGCCGAAGCGGCTGGCGTTAGCCATCTGCACGGCTTGCTGTTCATCCTTGAAGCGCTTGAGGCAGAGCACCGGCCCGAAGATTTCTTCGCGCCAGATGATGCTGTTGTGCGCAGGCTCGTCGAAAATCGCAGGTTCCATGAAGTAACCCTGCTCCAGATGCGCTGGACGCTTGCCTCCGGTGAGCAGCTTCGCGCCGCTGGCCTTACCTTGATCGACGAAGCCCAAGACCTTTTCGTATTGACCGCGGCTTACCAGCGGTCCGAGCAGCACGCCTTCCTCAAGACCTTGGCCGATAGTGATCTTGCGAGTCTCCTCGACCAGTCGTTCAATCAGGCGCGGAGCAATGTTTTCCTGCACCAGCAGGCGGGACGTCGCGCTGCAGACCTGCCCCTGATTCCAGAAAATCCCGAACAGAATCCATTCCACTGCCGCCTCGACATCGGCGTCGTCGAACACGATGAACGCTGATTTTCCGCCCAGCTCCAGGCTGATGTTCTTGATGTCGCTGGCGGCCGCCGCCATGATTTTCGAGCCCGTCGGGACGCTGCCGGTGAAAGCCAGCTTGTCGACGCCAGGGTGCAACGTGAGTGGGCTGCCCGCATCGGCCCCAAGTCCCGTGACAATGTTCAGCACGCCCGCCGGAAGACCGATACGGTCTGCGGCGCCTGCCAGTTCCAGGGCTGTGAGTGGCGTCAGCTCCGAGGGTTTCAATACGACTGTCGCCCCTGCTGCCAGTGCCGGGGCGACTTTCCAGGCGGCCATCAGCAGCGGGTAGTTCCACGGAATGATCTGCCCGGCGACGCCGATCGGCTCCAGGCGAGTGCGGCAACGAAAGCGTTCGTCAGGCAGGGCCAATGGCTGATCCTGCCGACCGTCCAGCTCACGAGCCAGCCCCGCGTAATAGCGAAAGCAGGCAATCGCATCGCCGATGTCCCATTGCGCTTCAGGCAAGGGTTTGCCGTTATCGCGTACTTCCAGCGTCGCCAACTCATCCTGCGAATCGTGAAGTTCGTCGGCCAGCGCCTCCAGCCAGACGGCCCGTTCGGCGCCTGTAGTCTGCCCCCAGTCGCTGTCGAACGCCCTTCGCGCAGCACGCACAGCGTGATCGATGTCTTCTTCGGTGCCGGCCGCGACCCGTTGCAGAACCTGCTCGGTCGCCGGATCGATGACATCCATGTAGCCGCCCAGATCGGGGCTGACCCACTCGCCGTTGATGTACAACTGATCACGCATGTGAGGCTCCTGTGCGGCGATTCTGCAGATAGCGGGAGGTGAACAGCAAAGCCAGCGAGGCGCAGATGATCACGGTCGAGACGGCATTGATTTCCGGCGTGACACCTCGCCGGATCGACGAAAAGATGTAGATCGGCAGCGTGGTTTCCGGTCCCGCGACGAAGAACGCGATGATGAAATCATCGAAGCTGAAGGTGAACGCCAGCAGGAAGCCCGCCATGATCGCCGGGGTGATCTGCGGCAGGGTCACCCGCCAGAAGGTCTCCAGTGGCGGGGCGTACAGATCGGCGGAGGCCTCCTGCAACGCTTTGTCCAGAGAATCGACGCGGCTGCGCACAATCACCATGACCAGCGCCATGGTGAATAAGGAATGGGCTGCGACTACGGTGAAAAACCCCATGTTCAACTTGGGAATGCTCGGCATCAGCTGGGCCAGCAGCGGGTTGATCAGGTCGAACACGCTGATGAAGGCGATCAACGTCGAGATGCCGATCACGATGCCGGGAATGATGATTGCGCAGTAGGTCAGGGCATCGAACACCAGCCGCACCTTGCTGTTGGCGCGCTGCAAACCAAACACCGCCAGCGTGCCGAACAGCGTTGCCAGCACTGCCGAACAGGTTGCGATCAGCGCGCTGTTGCCCAAGGCTTCCATGATGAAAGGGTTGCTGAAGGCGCGACCGAACCACTGCACAGAACAGCATTCGAAGGCCAGGCCACTGCGACCGGCGTTGAAGCTGAACAGCATGATCAGGGCGATCGGCAGGTAGAGAAACAGGTACAGCGAAGTGGAGTACGTGCGCAGCCACATGTCAGAGCGCTCCTTCGCCGGGCTTGCCGCCGTAGCGGGCCACCAGTTTGAGATAGATGCCGATGATCACCAGCATGATTGCCACCAGGGTCATCGCCAGCGCACTGCCGAATGGCCAGTTGCGCGACTGCAGGAACAGGTCCACTAGTGCGTTGCCGACGAAGAACACTTTGCCGCCACCGAGCACGGCGGGGATCAGGAATTCGCCCATCAGCAGAATGAACACCAGCATCACCCCGGTAATGATCCCCGGAGCAGACAGGGGCAGAGTGATGCGTCGAAAGCTTTCGAAGGCGCTGGCGCCCAGATCGGCCGAAGCTTCCAGCAGGCGTTTGTCGAGTTTTTCCAGGCTGACGTAGATCGGAAACACCATCAGCGGGAGGTAGCCGTAGACGATGCCGATCAGCACCGCGTACGGCGTGTTGATCAGGCGCACGTCGTCCAGCCCGACGCTGGCGAGCAGCGCCGGAATGCCTTTGCCGCTGAGGATGAAAATCCATGCGTAGGTGCGGATCAGGAAGCTTGTCCAGAACGGCACGATCACCAGCGTCAGTAACAACGAGCGATTCTTGCCGGCCTTGACCGCAAGGAAATACGCCAGCGGATAAGCGGCCAGCAGGCACACCAGCGTCCCTAGGGGCGCGAGCAACAACGTGTTGCCAAACGCGGCGGCGCGGGAGCCGAGGTTTAGATAATTGGCCAGCGTCAGGCCCCCGGCGTATCCGCCGACGGCACTGCGTTCGCCAAAGCTGAAGACCAGAATGATCACCAGCGGCATCACCAGAAGCAGCAGGAACCACAGGGTCGACGGCAGCAGCATCAGCAGCGTGATTCGGCGCCCCAGGCTGCGCCGCTTGTCCTGCGCGCGCTGAGTATCAGCGTCGGCCGCGCTGGCCTCGGCGTGCCGCGCGGCTGAGTTAATGACGGCATCCATGTGCGGTTCCTTATTGCTCATAGCGAGAGGTCATGCGGACTTGAAGCGGGCCATCAGTTCGGCGCGCAACGGGCTGGTCAGCGTCGCGGCAGCGCCGAACTCCAGCGGGCTCAACTGCTCGGCGGCCGGGTACATGATCGGGTCGTTGAGCATTGCCGCGGGCAGCAGCGCGTCGACGCGCTTGTCACCGCTCGGGTAGCCATGGCTCAGCACTTCCAGCTTGTTGTGCTGTGGGTCGAGCAGGTAATTGATGAATGCGTAGGCGGCGTCCTTGTGCTCGGCGCTTTTCGGGATCGCGAAGAAGTCGCTCCACAACTCGCCGCCTTCTTTGCCCAGGGCATAGACCATCGACGGAATGTCACGATGCAGTTGCGAGGCATCGCCGGTCCAGGACATGGCGAGAATTGCGTCGCCGCTGCGCATCGATGGCTGGATATCGGAGTTGATCGCGAACAGGTGCGGCTTGACCTCGATCAGCAGCTTCTCGGCGTCCGCCAGTTCTTTCGGATCAAGGGAGTTGAAGCTGTAACCGAAGGACTTCAGCGCGTTGCCGATGGCCGTTAGTTGATAATCGTGGACCATGGTGCGGCCGTCGGCCTGATCCTTGGCGATGGCCCAGAACTCTTTCCACGACGCAGGCTTGGCCTTGAGCTTGGCACTGTCGTAGGCCATGCCGGTGGTGCCCCAGTTTTTCGGCACGGCATAAACCTTGCCGTCGACCGTGCCTTGGGCCATGAATTTTTCCTGGAACGCTGACGGGTCGAAGTTGGGAATGCGCGCCAGATCCAGTGGCTCGATCAGGCCCAGTTTCACGTAGGTGCTGATGGTGTAGTTGGTCGGTACCAGCACGTCCCAGCCGCTACCACCGGCCTGCAGTTTGGCGAGCATTTCTTCGTTGGAGCCGAACACGCTCATCGCGACGCGCGCGCCGGTGGTCTTGGCGAAATTATCGAGGTTGTCCTGACTGTGATAGTTGGGCCAGGTCGCCAGGCCGAGTCGATCACCGATGCTCTTTTCAGCGCCCAACGCACTGGCGCTCGAGCTGCCAGCGAGCAGCCCCGGCATGTTGGTGGCGACCACCGCAGCCGCAATGCCAAGGCCTGTGCGCCCAAGGAAGTCCCGGCGAGTGATCGAACCGTTCTGCCAGCTGCGCATCGTCTTGATAAAGGTCTTCTGGTCCATGGCATTCTCCCCGTCTGATAAGTGTTCGATCGTTAGAGTTGCTTTGCTCGCTGCTTTAGTCGCTACAGGGCCATGGCCAGGCCGCTGGCGTTGTTCCAGCCCACCTGCACTGCCGCGCCGTGTTCGAATCCTGCGTTGTCGAAAGTGCTTTGGGTGCCCGAACCATGCTGGCGCGGCACTCGCACGCAGACGATCCCGAACGGCTGAGTGCGCACACGGTATTCGGTGATGTTGCCGAGATAGATGCGGTCTTCCACGCAGCCGTCCAGCGTGACATCCCGTCCTTGCAGGCTGCCCCTCGCGGCGATGTCGATCAGCTCCGGGCGCACCGCGATGCAGCCTTCGGTGTTCGCGCTCAGGGTCGTGCCGTTGGGCGTCAGCGGGCTGCTCAGTTCGATGCCTTGCTCTGTGCGCAGCAGTGCTGAATTGCCCTGCACATGGCGAACGGTGCCGTTGAACAGATTCGATTCGCCGATGAAGTCCGCCACATAGCGAGTCGCTGGCGCTTCGTAGAGTTGCTCGGGCGAGGCGGTCTGGATGATCGAGCCGCTGTGCATGACGCTGATGCTGTCGCTCATCGACAGCGCTTCTTCCTGATCGTGGGTCACCAGCACGAAGGTGATGCCGACTTCCCGTTGCAGGCGCAGGAGTTCGGACTGCATTTCCTTGCGCAACTTGCGATCCAGCGCCGCCAGTGGTTCGTCGAGCAAGAGCACGGTCGGTTTGTTCACCAAGGCTCTGGCCAGAGCCACTCGTTGTTGCTGGCCGCCGGACAGCTCGCTGGGCTTGCGGTGGCCAAGCCCGGAGAGCCGCACCATTTCCAGCGCTTCGTCGGCGCGCCGCTGCTGTTCTTTTTTATCGGGGCGGGGTGTCAGATAACGCAGCCCGTAGGCGATGTTCTGCGACACGGTCATGTGAGGAAACAGCGCGTAATGCTGGAAGACCATGTTCACCGGACGCTGATAGGCCGGCACGCCTGCGACATTCTTGCCGCCCAGACGCACCTCGCCGAGGGTCGGCTGATCGAAGCCTGCGATCATGCGCAGCGTCGTGGTCTTGCCGCAGCCGGAGCCACCGAGAAAAGAATGAAACGTGCCGCGCTTGACCTGAAAACTCAGGTTGTTGACGGCCTTCAGGTTCCCGTAGTGCTTTTCTACGTTGCAGAACTCGATATCGTTTTCGTGGCGATTGTCGCTCATCATTGGCTCTCGCATTCCGTGCAGGGTTCGCTGCGATGGAGGCCAAACTAACAATCGCGGTTTTGCGCTGTATATATCCCTCGGGGGATAGAGGTCGTTTCTGGATATTCAGTCGAGAATCCAGATCATCCCGCAGTTTCGGGGGGCAGCAGATCGGTGGAACAACGCATCCTCTGTCGGAGCAATCCGAGGTTACGAGGGTCGCGAAGAGGCCGGTACATCCGATACACCTCTACTGGCCGAACAACCGCTTTCGCCACCGTCGTAACCTCCGGCAGCTCCCACGGTGAAGCCCTTAGGCGGAAACGGCGATATCCGGCCCCGTCAGCTCACGTATGAACAGCCCCAGAAGCTCGGCCTGGCTGCCGATGCCGAGCTTGGCGTAGATGTTCTTGCGATGGATTTTCACCGTCCCCGGACTGATCGAAAGCTGTTCTGCCACCGAGGCACTGGAATGACCGCGCAGCAGCAGGCGAACGATTTCCTGCTCGCGTCCGGTAAGGATGTGATCGCCGAAATGGTCGAAAGCGGCGTGAACCTTGAAGTCCAGATCCTGAGGCGAGCGAGGTTGTTGCACGCGATGCTGACGCCACGCCTCGGTAATGACCTGCTCGACGACCGCCTGCGCGCACTCCATCAACTGCAGTTCGTCACGGCTGAATGCGCAGCTGGCGGTCGCACGCATCAGTGACAGCACGGCCATCGCGTCACCGCCCAGATCGACGAAAAACGCGACTTCTTCCGCCAGGCCCGTTTGCTGGTAATACGCCAGGTAATACTCGCTGAGGTAGAAGTGGTCCGGGGCGAACTGGCGCAGGCGCCACAGCCCTGGCTGCTGCTTGCGTGTACAGGCGAGATAAAACGGATCGAGCAGATAAGGCCCGACCTGATAGTCGTCGACGTAAATCTTGCGTTTGTCAGGCGCGAAGGTGTCGAACAGCGCCAACGGACGGTGGTTGCCCTCGTAGACGAACAGGACGAAGTGATCGACCGGCGCAATCTGCTTCAGCCACTGACTCAAACCTGCCAGACGCGCGGCGCCTCCCGGAAGGTCGAGAAGATGAGCGATGCCGGTGGTCCAGTGTTTCAATTCCTTTGGGCGCATGGAGACGTTCGAGGGCGGGTCCGTGGAAGGGCAGTTCAGCACAGGATGCAGGATGTGCGCCACTGCACATTTCCAGACTATGGACGCGGCGAGCAGGGCGCCAACCGGTTATGGTGAAGCCTGGAACTGTTTCGCGCTGCACCATTTTCACGCAGGGCGTGTCACCGGTTGCTACGCAGTAACGTTCGTCGACGGTTTTGGTCTTTCTCTATTAGGAGGCCTAATGCCATTATGGTTTTTGACGGGCGTTTTCTCGCTTCGTCTGTTTCAATGCTGACTGTTCGTTTTATGAACAGAGGGTCGTGGTCATGCAAATCTCACTGAACAACACGTTGTATCCAGGCCTGAGCGCTATTCAGGTCGGGCAGAATCGTGTCGATCAGGCCGCCACTCAATTGGCCAGCCCGGTGACTGAAGTGTCCGGACGCACTCAATCTTCTGATTTTCAGCTTGAGCGCTTGCGAGCGGTCGACCGCCCTCCTGCGTCAGACATGGCGACCAATATCGTCGAACTGACCCAAGGCAAGATCCAGGTCCAGGCTGGCGTCAAAGTCGAAAAGGCCAGCGACGAAATGCTCGGCACATTGATCGACACCTACGCTTGACCCCCTTTCACGTGCGCTTCGGCGCACGTCGACGTCTGCTTCGCCCTTCCCTGAATAACGCCCTATCAGCCGTCCGAATCGCGGCGCTCTGACCGCCGTTCTCGACGCCCCGTCAACTAGACTCAACCCAATCGGCTCAGCACTTTCAGTGTGCTGCGCGCGCGTTCGTTCGTGATCTCCAACGCATCGTCGATGAAAGGTTCATGACGCACCCTTGACAACAATTGGGCGTAAACGTATGTTTCAAACACCTGTTTGACCGCCGAACAAAACCACAGACGTCGGCGCAGGGGCGAGTCCCCGCAGTGACCCTACGGTCATCCAATTCCAGGATTCATCAGCAGAGGTTTATCGCTATGCCTGACTACAAGGCCCCCTTGCGTGATATTCGCTTCGTTCGTGACGAGCTGCTCGGCTACGAAGCGCACTATCAGAGTCTGCCAGCATGCCAGGACGCCACGCCTGACATGGTCGACGCCATTCTCGAGGAAGGCGCCAAGTTTTGTGAGCAGGTACTGGCCCCACTGAACCGTGTTGGTGATACCGAAGGCTGCACCTGGAGCGAGTCTGGCGTTAAGACTCCGACAGGCTTCAAGGAAGCGTACAAACAGTTCGTCGAAGGCGGCTGGCCTAGCCTGGCCCACGACGTCGCTCATGGCGGTCAGGGTCTGCCTGAGTCGCTGGGCCTTGCAGTCAGCGAAATGGTCGGCGAAGCCAACTGGTCGTGGGGCATGTACCCAGGCCTGTCCCATGGCGCGATGAACACCATCTCCGAGCACGGTACCCCCGAGCAGCAAGACGCTTACCTGACCAAACTGGTTTCCGGCGAATGGACCGGCACCATGTGCCTGACCGAACCTCACTGCGGTACCGACCTGGGCATGCTGCGCACCAAGGCCGAACCTCAGGCTGATGGTTCCTACAAAGTCTCTGGCACCAAGATCTTCATTTCCGCTGGCGAACACGACATGGCCGATAACATCGTCCACATCGTGCTGGCCCGCCTGCCCGACGCGCCTGCTGGCACCAAAGGCATCTCGCTGTTCATCGTTCCCAAGTTCCTGCCAGCTGCCGACGGCAATGTTGGCGAGCGCAACGCGGTGAGCTGTGGTTCGCTGGAACACAAGATGGGCATCCACGGCAACGCCACTTGCGTGATGAATTTCGACAGCGCCACCGGTTACCTGATCGGCCCGCCGAACAAGGGCCTGAACTGCATGTTCACCTTCATGAACACCGCGCGCCTGGGCACCGCTCTTCAGGGTCTGGCTCACGCCGAGATCGGCTTTCAGGGCGGTCTGAAATACGCTCGTGAACGCCTGCAGATGCGTTCGCTGACTGGCCCGAAAGCGCCGGACAAAGCCGCTGACCCGATCATCGTTCACCCGGACGTGCGTCGTATGCTGCTGACCATGAAGGCTTTCGCCGAGGGTACTCGCGCGATGGTGTACTTCACCGCCAAGCAGGTCGACATCGTCAAATACAGCGACGACGCAGAAGCCAAAAAGCAAGCTGACGGCCTGCTGGCGTTCATGACCCCGATCGCCAAAGCTTTCATGACCGAAGTCGGTTTCGAATCCGCCAACCACGGCGTGCAAATCTACGGTGGCCACGGCTTCATCGCCGAGTGGGGCATGGAGCAGAACGTTCGCGACAGCCGCATTTCGATGCTGTACGAAGGCACCACCGGCGTTCAGGCCCTCGACCTGCTGGGTCGTAAAGTGCTGATGACTCAAGGCGAGGCGCTGAAGGGCTTTACCAAGATCGTTCACAAGTTCTGCCAGGCGCAGGAAGGCAACGAAGCGGTCAACGAATTCGTTACTCCGCTGGCTGCACTGAACAAGGAGTGGGGCGATCTGACCATGAAGGTCGGCATGGCCGCCATGAAGGACCGTGAAGAAGTCGGTGCTGCTTCGGTGGATTACCTGATGTTCTCCGGCTACGTCTGCCTGGCGTACTTCTGGGCTGACATGGCACGTGTCGCAGCTGAGAAGCTGGCAGCCGGCACCACCGAAGAAGCCTTCTACACCGCCAAATTGCAAACTGCGCGCTTCTACTTCCAGCGCATCCTGCCGCGTACCCGCACCCACGTTGCAGCCATGCTGTCGGGCGCAGGCAACCTGATGGACATGAACGAAGAGCACTTCGGCCTGGCGTACTAAGCCAGCCGCAGGGTTTTACCTCAAAGCCGCTTGTCCTTCGGGATAGGCGGCTTTTTTGTGAGCACACGAAAAGAGTGATCTGCCTCACATTTTCTACTAATCAAATCTGATGTTCGGCCGATAAAGGCACAATGCCATTTGATTTGAAAAAAGTAGGAGTCACTCCTCTTGCTGCGCCCTTCCGCTGCACGTATCAGCCATTTCCTACCCTCACTGGCGCTCTTGCTCGCCGGACTCGCGGCTGCGTATGTGAAGGACCTCAATGTGTTCTTCACTTCACTGTTCAACGTGCTTCCCACCCTGGTGTTGTTGTTGGGTGGTGCGTATTGCGGCGTTTACAAACGCCAGCGCGAGCTGTTTTTGATGATCACGGTGTACATCGCCTACTTCCTGCTCGACACCCAGACCGATTACTACCGTGATAACGGAAAAGTCCGTGAAGACGCAGCGGTGGTGTTTCATCTCTGTTGTTTGCTGCTCCCGGTGATGTTCGCGTTATATGCCGCCTGGGAAGAACGCACGCATCTGTTTCAGGATCTGGTCGCGCGCCTGGCGGTGCTGGTCGCCGTCGGCAGCGTGGCCCTCGGGCTTGAGCAGAGCTTTCCGGAAAGCTTGCTGGCGTGGCTTGCCGACATTCGCTGGCCGTCGTTGCATGGCGAGTGGATGAGCCTGATTCAGTTGTCCTACGCCACCTTCCTGATTGCGTTTGCTGTGCTGACCACCCAGTACATCCGCAAGCCTCGCCCGCTGCATGCCGCGCAGCTGGTGGGTCTGGTCGGATTGTTCTGGGCATTGCCGAAAACCTTCATCCTGCCGTTCACCCTGAATATCATGTGCAGCCAGGTCATGCTGATGATCGCTTCGGCGGTCGCCCATGAGGCGTATCAGATGGCGTTCCGCGATGAGCTGACCGGCTTGCCGGGACGTCGTGCGCTCAACGAGCGCATGCAGCGTCTGGGTCGCAACTATGTGCTGGCGATGAGTGACGTCGACCATTTCAAGAAATTCAACGACACCCACGGCCACGACGTGGGCGACCAGGTGCTGCGTCTAGTGGCCAGCAAACTGTCGAAGATCACTAACGGCGGCGGTAGGGCCTATCGCTACGGCGGGGAGGAATTCGCCATTGTTTTCGCGGGCAAGACGCTGGACGAGTGCATGCCGCATCTGGAGGTCATTCGGGAAACCATTGCTAACTACGCCATCCATTTACGTAACCCGGACAGTCGGCCACAGGATGACCAGCAAGGCCGCCAGCGCCGCGCAGGCTCGCAAGCCACGACCGTTTCAGTCACCGTGAGCATGGGTGTTGCCGAGCGCCAACCCGAGCATCGCAACCCTGAAGAAGTGCTCAAGGCCGCCGACCAGGCGCTGTATGCGGCGAAGGGTGCTGGTCGAAATTGCGTCATCGCCCATGGCCAGACCAACAAGCGCGGTGCTGTGAGAATGGCCGCCGCCAGCTGAGTGACGTCTCGTTTTTCTGTGTAATCAAAGGCTTTCACGTTCCGGTGAAGGCCTTTCCATACCTGTCGTTTTCGTGTGACCATAATTGGATAAATGGTCACTACCTGACCCTATGTGTCGCAAATGGTGTTCATGTACACTCGGATCAACTGACACATCGGCGCCGCAGAATGACTGCGGCGTCTCTTTTCCGGGTTATCTGCTGCTGTTTGCGAGGTTTGCCATGGCTGACTACAAAGCGCCTTTGCGCGATATGCGCTTCGTCCTCAATGAAGTGTTCGAAGTCTCCAGACTCTGGGCCACCTTGCCCGAGCTGTCCGAAGCGGTGGACGCAGAAACCGTGGAGGCGATTCTCGAAGAAGCCGGCAAGGTCACCAGCAGATCAGTCGCGCCTCTAAGCCGCGCAGCCGATGAAGAGGGCTGCCACTGGAATGACACCGCCGTGACCACGCCGGCAGGCTTCGTTCAGGCCTACAAGACCTACGCCGAAGGCGGCTGGGTCGGTGTTGGCGGCAATCCCGAGTTTGGCGGCATGGGCATGCCCAAGGCGGTTTCGGCTCAGGTCGAAGAAATGGTCAACTCCTCGAGCCTGGCGTTCGGTCTGTACCCGATGCTCACCTCCGGCGCCTGCGTTTCGATCAACACTCACGCCAGCGAAGAACTGAAAGCCACTTACCTGCCCAACATGTATGCGGGTATCTGGGCCGGTTCCATGTGCCTGACCGAGGCCCATGCCGGGACTGACCTGGGCATCATCCGCACCAAGGCTGAACCGCAGGTCGATGGGGCCTACAAGATCAGTGGCACCAAGATTTTCATCACCGGCGGCGAGCACGACCTCACCGAAAACATCATTCACCTGGTGCTGGCGAAACTGCCGGACGCGCCAGCAGGCCCGAAAGGCATCTCTCTTTTCCTGGTGCCGAAATTCCTGGTCAATGGCGACGGTAGCCTGGGTGCGCGCAACACCCTTTCCTGTGGCTCTATCGAGCACAAGATGGGTATTCAGGCCTCCGCCACCTGCGTGATGAACTTCGATGGGGCTGAAGGCTATCTGATCGGCGAGCCAAACAAGGGCTTGGCGGCGATGTTCACCATGATGAACTACGAGCGTCTGGGCGTTGGCATTCAGGGGTTGGCGTCGGGTGAGCGCTCCTATCAAAACGCGATCGAATACGCTCGCGACCGCCTGCAAAGCCGTGCGCCGACTGGCGCGCAGTCCAAAGACACCATCGCCGACCCGATCATCGTTCACCCTGACGTGCGTCGCATGCTGCTGACGATGAAAGCCCTGAACGAGGGCGGTCGCGCGTTCTCGACGTATGTCGCCATGCAGCTCGATACCGCAAAGTACAGCGAAGATGCGCAGGTGCGTGAGCGCGCCGACGCACTCGTTGCGTTGCTGACGCCGGTGGCCAAGGCTTTCCTTACCGACATGGGCCTGGACACCACCGTCCACGGCCAGCAAGTGTTCGGCGGCCACGGATACATTCGTGAATGGGGCCAGGAGCAGCTGGTTCGCGACGTGCGCATCACCCAGATCTACGAAGGCACCAACGGCATTCAGGCGCTGGACCTGATGGGTCGCAAGGTCGTCGGCAGCGGTGGCGCGTATTACAAGCTGTTCTCGGAAGAGGTTCGCCAATTCATCGCCGCGTCTGACGCCTCCCTCGGAGAATTCACCAAGCCGCTGGGCGCTGCGGTGACCACCCTGGATGAATTGACCGACTGGGTACTGGACCGCGCACGCAGCAATCCCAACGAGATCGGCGCCGCATCGGTCGAGTATCTGCACGTCTTCGGCTACGTGGCCTATGCCTATATGTGGGCGATGTCTGCCAAGGCCGCGTTGGGCAAAGAGGCCCAGGAAGACTTCTACGCGAGCAAGCTGGGAACGGCGCGCTTCTATTTCGCGCGTCTTTTGCCGAGAATTCAGTCACTTGCGGCGTCGGTAAAAGCAGGCAGTGAATCCCTGTACCTGCTGGACGCATCGCAGTTCTGATGAAGTCGCGCTCGTGTAAGCATTTGCTTACACGACGTACTGACAATCTGGCTCTATCGCTCTAATGGATCCAACATTAATCTACACACATGGACGTCGCGCAGGATGCGCAAACAGACAACATGGACACGTAGGGAATACCTGCCAGGATGGCGGGACGAAAAGGAAGTCACAGGGAAACAGTCTGGAAAACCTCGCCTCGGCGGGGTTTTCTTTTATCTGCGCTTCGTAAAACCTTCTCCGCTCCCTACATCCCTCTCCAGAGTCGCCGGTTTCGGGTTCTCCACTTCGTCCAGCACGGACCTGAGCAATTCCAGCGTCGCCTGCTGTCGTTGTGCATCTCGATACACAAGCCCGATCTGCAGCGGCACCCTCGGTTCGCTCAATGGCTTCCAGAGCAATTCTTCGTTGTCCTGAATATCCTGAGCGCGGCCCGGCAACACGGTCGCCAGCTTCATGTGAGTCAGGCTGTCGAGAATCCCTGACATATTGTTCAGCTCGGCCTGCACGTGAGGGCGACGGCCCAGATTGCTCAGCTGCGTCTGCCAGATCTGCCGCACCTGAAACTCCTCACCCAGCAACAGCATCGGCAATTCCGCCGCCTGGCTCATCGAGACCTTCTTGAATTCGCGCAGGGGATGGCTCGCCGGAATGACGAGTTTCAGTTCGTCTTCGTACAGCAGCATGCCGTGCAGCCCCGGCTGACGTGGCGGCAGATAACTGATGCCGATATCCAGCGAGCCATTGAGCAGACGACGTTCGATTTCCATCGCGCTCAGCTCGTAGATCTGTACGACCAAATGGGGTTGCGCTTTTCGCACATGTTCCAGCATTTGCGGCACCAAGCTCGAATGCACGGTCTGCATCACGCCAATGGCCAAGGTTCTCTGGGATTGCCCCTTGAAGTTACGTAGCGCGTCGCGAGCCCGCTGCATCCCGTCCAGAAGCGGAACGGCGTGGTTATACAAGGTGTGTGCGGCGAGGGTGGGCAGCAGGCGTTTACTGGTGCGTTCGAAGAGGCTGACGTCGAGGCTGTGTTCCAGCAAACGAATCTGTTGGGACAGGGCAGGCTGCGACAGGGAGAGACGCTCGGCGGCCCGACCCACGTGCCCCTCTTCATACACCGCGACGAAATAGCGCAGTTGGCGGAAATCCATAAGTGATTCTTATCGAAATGGCTGGAAAATCGAAATGGCCGTAGAGGTTGTCGGGGCATAGTCTACGCCCAACTCACAGGGGTTGCAGGGCGATAAAGCGCAATGAGCAGTGTTCGAGTCGAAGATGCTTACATAGGTAAAGCGAAAAATCTGGATCAAGGATTGATCGGCGATATCGATGAGCGACGATTTCAGCGGTTGAAGGGGGCGCGCTCATGAACCTGGTCAAGCTGCTGCGCCAGGCGCAAACAGAAGCCGGTGATGTCCTTGTCGCTCCCGCACTGCTATCCCCGCTACAACGGCTGCGCCAACGTACCCATAGCGATCAGGCTGGTCTGTTCGTCGATGAACAGGATGCCTTTACTGGGGCGATAACACTGGCGCGTAAATGGGGCGAGCGACATCGGCGTGGCAAATGCGGCGTTGTGGTCGCCAGTGGCGGACGTTTCGATGTGCTGATCGAATCGATGGCGAGCCACTTCAGCTGTGTGCCATTCAATGATCTGGTGGCAATCGATGCGGCAGTGGACTCGAACACCGTCGCTATCGTGCTGGAGCCGATCCAAGGCAGTGCAGTGGTGACGCCCGCTTCGCAAGCCTATGTGAAAGGCGTGGAAAAACTCTGTCGCGAACTGAATATCCTGCTGATTCTCAATGAGGCGCGGGGCACCGTGGGTCAGCACGGTGGATTGTTGTGTGAAGACGCCTATGAGGTCTCAGCAGATATCGTGGTGCTGGGCGATCACTCCAATCGCAGCCCGCGCAGTGCGGCATTGCTCGCTCGCGGTCATGCCTGCACAGCACAAATCGAACAGCTTCCTGGCTGCGTGCCTGAACCCACTTCAATGCGTCCCTCACGCACGACTTCCAATGCCAAACCGCAACGCCACGCCGTTCCAACGGGCCTGATGGCGTGACCCGGATTTAACACCCCATACCGTCTTGCGTTTTGTACGCTCGCCCTGCTCCGGAAACCCTTGGGGCGGGGCGTTTTTTTGCGCGCTGGATGATGGCTCGCTGATAGCCAAAAAGTGAACGTCTGCGACGCGGCAGAGTCGATTAGCTGTGTGGCCTTCATGGGCCATCTTATTGATCAGGAGCTCTACCCATGGACATCATTCGTATCATCATCGCTATCCTGCTGCCACCCCTGGGCGTGTTCCTGCAAGTCGGCTTCGCCGGCGCTTTCTGGCTCAACATCCTGCTGACCCTGCTCGGTTACTTCCCCGGCATCATTCATGCGGTTTACATCATTGCCAGCCGTAAGTAAGCAGCAGAAAGTTCGCCTCCAGGACCTGTAGCCGTGCGGCTTGCCGGCGGTGGCGTTGATTAAATCGCCACCGCCAGCAGCCGGACTGCTGCAGTTGCAAGACTCAGCTATCCATCACCTTGCGATAAAACGCCCATTCGGTCTCCAGCGCATGGGCCTGGTTGGCGGCCTTGCGAAAGCCGTGGCGTTCGTCAGGGTAGAAGTGGCCTTCGGCTGGGATGCCTTTCTCCAAGAGAGCGTTGAGCATGTCGCGGGTCTGGGCGGGGACGACCACGGCGTCGAGTTCGCCCTGAAAGAAGATCACCGGCACCTTGATCCGATCGGCATGTAGCAACGGCGTGCGTTCGCGGTAGCGGACCATGTCGATGTCCGGGTCGCCGATCAGCCAGTCCAGATAATCCGCCTCGAACTTGTGCGTGGCTTCGGCGAGCGCCAGTGGATCGCTGACTCCATACAGACTCGCGCCCGCGCGAAAGACGTCCTTGAAAGCCAGCGCACATAAGGTGGTATAGCCACCGGCGCTACCGCCGCGGATGAATGCATTGCTCGGGTCGATCAGGCCCTTATTGCCCAGATAATCCACTACTGCGCAGGCGTCTTCGACGTCCACCGCGCCCCATTCCAGAAACAGCGCCTGTCGATATGCGCGGCCATAACCGGTGCTGCCGCGATAATTGAGGTCGGCGACGGCGAAACCGCGTTGCGTCCAGTATTGAATGCGTGGATCGAGCACGGGATAACAGGCGGAAGTCGGACCCCCGTGGATAAACACCACCAGTGGCGGTTTTTCCTCGCCGTTCATGGCCGGGTAGAAATAGCCGTGAGCCTCCCCCGATCCGCTTGGATAACGCAACGTCTGCGGGCGGCTGATGCGCTCGGCGGGCAAGGGTGAAACACCTCCAGCCAGCACCAGAACACTTCTGTCGGCGCGGTTGATCGCGATCACGGCCGAGGGGCAGATGGCCGAAGCGGCGATGCCGTAGATAAAGTCATCGTCGATAGCCAGGCTACGAAAACGACTGTAATCGCCGCTGAAATTTTCCTGAGTGCCGTCAGCCAAGCGCAGGCCTAAAACGCCGACTCCGTCTTCGGACCAAGTCGCCAGATAAGCGCCGTCGCTCAACGGTAACCAGCTCGAACCGCCCAGCTGCCATGGGGCAGGGGCATGATCGGCTTTGGCGGCGGGCAATGCTTCAAGACCTTCTAACGTTTCGACCCACGGCTGCCAAAAGCCAGAGCGATCGGTCAGGCAGTACAAGCGGCCTTGATCGTCGAAGCGCGGCTGTTGCAGCGCTTCCAGTCCCAGACCGCCTGCCAGGCAATGCGCGCGTCCCCAGTTTCCGTCGGCCAGACGCTCCATGCTCATCAGGCGCGTCGACGTCCAGGGCTGATGGGGGCGCCACCACTCGATCCATACCAGACGATCACCGTTGGGGCTCAGGGTTGGCGACGCATAGAAGTCCGCCCCTTCTGCCAGGATTTCACGTCGGCCATCGGCGAGACCGAGAGACACCAGCCGGTGAACATCTTGATCCTCCTCGACCGCCAGAATCTGCCCACGGGCGAATCGGACATCGCCATAGCGCTTGTCGCCCTGAGTCAGGGCCTGTGGGGTGCTGGAGTCGAAGGGCTGGAGATAGATCTGTTGATCGGTTTCGTTGACGAACGCGACTGAATCATCGGTCAGGCAAAACGAGCCGCCGCCGTATTCATACACGCGGCTGCGAACACTGAAGCCGTTCGGCGTCAGGCAGGTGGTGGCGCCGTCTTGCCAGCGCCATATGCGAGAGGCCGCGTCCTGCGGGCGGAATTCGTTCCAGAAAAGGCCGGCGGGACTGACGCTCAGCTCGGCGAAATCGATGCCTGCCGCCACGGCCTGGGCGGCAGAGAACAGATCAGGATTTTGCGATGAGGCGTGAGTTTCGTTCATTGCGGAAAGCCAGTTGCTCGATGGTCTGGCTAGCATACTCGGCTTCGTCGCGGGCTTGGGTGATCAGGCTGTGTTGCGGCGACTTGCTGCACACCGGGTCCGCATTGCTCGCATCGCCTGTGAGCATGAACGCCTGACAGCGACAGCCGCCGAAGTCCTTTTCCTTCTCGTCGCAGGAGCGGCAAGGCTCAGGCATCCATTCGTAACCGCGAAAACGATTGAAGCCGAACGAGTCGTACCAGATGTGCTGCATGCTGTGGTCGCGCACATTGGGAAACTGAATCGGCATTTGCCGCGCGCCATGGCAGGGAAGGGCGGTGCCATCCGGGGTGACCGTCAAGAACAGGTTGCCCCAGCCGTTCATGCAGGCTTTGGGGCGCTCTTCGTAATAGTCGGGAGTGACGAAGATCAGTTTGACCGGGTGATTCTCGGCTGCGAGCTTCTCGCGGTATTCGTTGGTGATGCGTTCGGCGCGCACCAACTGATCCTTGGTCGGCAAAAGACCGACGCGATTCAACTGCGCCCAGCCGTAGAACTGGCAGGTGGCCAATTCGACGAAGTCCGCTTCCAGCGCCACACACAGCTCGATGATCTTGTCGATCTTGTCGATGTTGTGCCGGTGGGTCACGAAGTTCAGCACCATCGGATAACCGTGCTTCTTCACCGCACGGGCCATTTCCAGCTTCTGCGCGAAGGCCTTTTTCGAGCCTGCGAGCATGTTGTTCACTTGCTCGTCGCTGGCCTGAAAGCTGATCTGGATATGGTCCAGACCGGCCTCCTTGAAGTCGATGATTTTCTGCTCGGTCAAGCCGATTCCGGAGGTGATCAGGTTGGTGTAGAAACCCAGTCGGCGGGCCTCGGCGATCAGTTGGGCAAGGTCCTGGCGCACCAGTGGCTCTCCGCCCGAGAAACCGATCTGTGCCGCGCCCATTTGCCGGGCTTCGGCCATGACCTTGAACCACTGCTCGGTGCTCAGCTCTTGGCCCTGCTTGGCGAAATCCAGCGGATTGGAGCAATAGGGGCATTGCAGCGGGCAGCGGTACGTCAGTTCGGCGAGCAGCCACAGTGGCAGGCCGACGGCAGGCGTCGGCGGAATGTACGGTTGCGTGTGGGCTGGCGCTGACTCAGAACCTGGGTCAACACCAGGTTCAGGCAAGTTCGATCCAGTGTTCTGCACGAGCGACCTCCATGAATTGCTCGACATCGGTGCCGAGCTCGGGAACGCCAGGGAATTTCTCGTCGAGCAGGGCGATGATCGCAGCAACACTGCGCTGGCCATCGATCAGGCCGCCAATTTCGCTGGCGCTTTCATTGAGCTTGATCATGCCTTCCGGGTACAGCAGCACATGACCATTCTGTGCGGGCTCGAACTGAAACCGATAACCCCGGCGCCAGCTCGGCACCTGTTCGCGATTGAAGCTCATAGGGCAATTCCTTTGTGCCAGACACGCTGGTCAGTGACGCTGTGATAGGGCGGACGGTTCAGCTCGTACGCCATGCTCATGGCGTCCAGCATGCTCCACAAAATGTCGAGTTTGAACTGCAGGATTTCCAGCATGCGCTGCTGGCCTTCCCACGTCGTGTAGTGCTGCAGCGTGATCGCCAGACCATGCTCGACGTCGCGGCGCGCCTGGCCCAGACGCGTTCGGAAATATTCGTAGCCGGCCGGATCGATCCACGGGTAATGCTGCGGCCAGCTGTCCAGGCGCGACTGGTGGATCTGCGGCGCGAACAGTTCGGTCAGCGAGCTGCTCGCCGCTTCCTGCCAGTTGGCGCGGCGGGCAAAGTTCACATAGGCATCGACGGCAAATCGTACGCCCGGCAGAACCAGTTCCTGCGAGCGAAGCTGGTCCGGATCCAGACCCACCGCCTGGCCCAGGCGCAGCCAGGCTTCGATACCGCCATCTTCACCGGGCGCACCGTCGTGATCGAGCAGGCGCTGGATCCACTCGCGGCGTATTTCGCGGTCCGGGCAGTTGGCCAGAATCGCGGCGTCCTTCAAGGGAATGTTCACCTGATAGTAGAAGCGATTGGCGACCCAGCCCTGAATCTGTTCACGGGTCGCGCGGCCTTCGTACATCGCCACGTGGAACGGGTGGTAGATGTGGTAGTACGCGCCCTTGGCACGCAGGGCCTGTTCAAATTCAGCGGGGGACAGCGGCGTCGGGTCGCTCATGTCGGCTCCTTAAAGCTCGATGCTCATGCCATCAAAGGCCACTTCAACGTCACGGCGGGCCAGTTCGGCGCGCTCGGGCGAATCTTCGTCGAGAATCGGGTTGGTGTTGTTGATGTGAATAAGCACCTTGCGCTGTTTCGGCAGTTTTTCCAGCACTTGCAGCATGCCGCCAGGGCCGTTCTGCGCCAGGTGGCCCATTTCGGTGCCGGTGCGGGTGCCAACGCCACGGCGTTTCATTTCATCGTCATCCCACATCGTGCCGTCTACCAGCAGACAGTCGGCGCCGCTCATTTTCTCCATGAGGGCATCATCGACTTTGCCCAGGCCTGGCGCATAAAACAGTTTGCCGCCGGTCCTGGTGTCTTCGACCATCAAACCGATGTTGTCGCCGGGATGTGGGTCGAAGCGATGAGGCGAGTAGGGCGGTGCCGCGCTGCGCAGCGGAAACGGCGTGAAACGCAGGTTCGGGCAGGCCGGGATCACGAAGCTGCCTTCCAGCTCGATACGGTTCCAGACCAGGCCGCCATTCCAGTGTTTGAGCATGTTGAACAGCGGGAAACCGGTGGTCAGATCTTCGTGGACCATGTCCGTACACCAGACCTGATGCGGGCAACCCTCGCGCAGGCTCAGCAGGCCAGTGGTGTGGTCGATCTGGCTGTCCATCAGAATGATCGCGCTAATGCCGGTGTCGCGCAGGCCGCGATTGGGCTGCATGGGCGCAAAGCCCTGCAGTTGCGCTCGAATGTCGGGGGATGCGTTACACAAGACCCAGTTCACGCCGTCGTCCGACAGGGCAATGGACGACTGAGTGCGAGCGTGGGCTCGCAGGCTGCCGTCACGAAAGCCTGCGCAGTTGACGCAGTTGCAGTTCCACTGAGGGAAACCGCCGCCTGCGGCCGAGCCGAGAATCTGGATGTGCATGTGTACTCCGTGCCGAATGGGCTGCTGCGCCCGAAAATCTGAAATCCTTCAACAAAAAAGCCCCGGCGAACCGAGGCTTCTCACCGCGCAGAAATCAACGGCTTGCGAAGTACATGGTGACTTCAAAGCCGATACGCAGATCAGTGTAAGCAGGTTTAGTCCACATAAAAGACTCCTTCTGGGTTAATGCAACGGTGGGTGAGTACATCTTTAGTACACCTGCGAGAGGAGACGTTCAAATGCTTAGGGAGCTATGTTACTAAAAATAACGCTCTTCCAATGATGAAATATCAGATAAAGCTTTTTGCATTTTAAGCAAGGATCACCCTGCTACACGGCCCGACCCGCTTGGGCTGGGGCGATTGGACAGGCAAAGCACGGAAGCCTCGGGTAGCGCTACCCGACTGGCGGCACGTTGCAGCCCATCTTGCTGCAAATGTGCAAACGAATGTTGCAGGCGTTCGATGTAATTCGTCGAATGCCCTGCCATGTGCGCCTGCCATAGCATTTCGGACGCTTGATGGATGTCTAGAGCTGCTGGATCGAGCTGATTTTGCAGGGCGTTTATCTGCGCTGGCAGGTCGCCTGTTTCGATCAGGGTAGGTAGCACTGCGATGAAGCGTTCTATGTGCTCGATCAACTGCGCAGCACTGGCGCTGGGAGATTGCACGCCAAACAGCAGTCCGCTTTGCCCGGCAATCTGTCGGAAGCCGCTGAACACCGCGTAGCCCAGTTGCAGTTCGACACGCAAACGCTGATAGAACGGCGCCTGTACCAGATGAGCGAACAGGCGCCAGATGGCTTCATCTTCGATGAGTGTCGACGGAGCCGGGTAGAACATCAGCACAGCATCCTCGGACGTTTCTGACGCCTCCTCCTGCCAACGCTTGCCCGGCGCTTGAAGGGGCGGGTGACCGGGTTTGTCATCCGGATCGCCGGGAATCCGAGCCATGGCATGAATGAGTGAGTTTTGCCCGCTTTCCGGCATGCCGGTGGCGAAGCCGATCCAGCGGGCATTGATCCAGACGCTTTGCAGGTCGTCGGTTTCCGACGGGGCTTCGCTGTTCAAATAATGATCAGGAAGCGTCTTGAGCAACTGGCGGATCGGCATGGGTGCGGGTTCGTGGCTCGGCTGCCCATAACGGGATAACGCCTGCTCGTCGGGCTGACTCAGCTGGCGCAACGCCTGTTGCAGTACGGCAGGCAGCGGTTCGGTCAGCCCGCTCAATTTCAACTGCCAGAAGTTTCCGTATGCGTTGAACGTCAGCGCCACCCCCGCTTGCTGTGCATCGTCAGTCAGGCCTTTCAGGCTGTCGTTGAGCATAAGCGCGAGCTTTGGCTGCGGCGTCGATAGCGTCCAGCGCAAATAGACGGTGGCTTCCCCGTTGGCGGGCAGGGCGTTACTGAGTGTGAATGCCGGCAGCTGCTGTACGTGTGTGACGGGCTCAGAACCTGGACGCAGAAAAGGATTGGGCTCGGGCAGGCGCCATTCGATGTTCGTTGGCGGCTGCGCTGAAATGCCGGGGATCGGCTGCAACAGTGTTTGCGGGATGAGTCTATCCAGCAAGGCATCCAGAGCGCGGAGGGCCGACGCAGGCACGCCGGGTTCGTCGATTGTCTCTGCGCTGAAGTGTCTGGCAAGAGCCAGTGCGCCGCTCACGGCAAGGCGTCGTTGTTCGAGCAAGGTGTATTCGGTGAGCAGGTGGCGATAACGGGTTTTGAAGAAGGCCAGCCAGTCGAAGACAAACGCCGCAACCTGCGTCGCGTGGTCGTCCGGAACTATCGCGATATCGAGCAGAGCCTGCCCGGCAAACTCGTACAGAACCTCCATTTTGAGCGACCCGATCAAACCTCGGTCACGCAACTCCGCCACAAGACCGCCTGACTGTGCGTTATTGATCCAGGTGCAGAGAAACGCAGCGGCCTGCTCGTGTCCTTCGGGCAATTCTTCACAGGCAAATATCAGGTGGCTCTGATGCGAGGTATTTTCTGCGGGTGGTTCGACACGATTGCCTATCAGCGCTGGAGGCTTGACCTGATCCGCCCGAGAACCCGCGGCGAAATAGCTGCCAAAACGAGTGGCCAAAGCCTGCAGCTCACCCAGCGATTGCGGCCCGGCGAGGCTCAGGGTCATTTGCCCAGCCTGATAGAACCGTCGGTAAAAGTCCTGCAGCGCCAGCTGAAACGCCGGACGCGGGACCGGCAAACTGAAGCGATTGCCTGCGTGAAACCAGCGAAGCGGATGCAACGGAGAGATCGGCTGCAGGCGTTTCAGTTGATCCCGTGACGCTGCGTCTCGCGACCAGGCAATGAATTCGGCGTGCAGGACCTCTCGTTCACGCAGCTGATCGGCCATCGACATGCGCGGATGAGCGAGCATTTCGCACAGACGTTCCAACCCCCCTGCAAAGACTGGCGGCGCGAGCTCGAAGAAGAAGTCAGTGGTGCGTTCTCGTGTGCTGGCGTTGACCTGCCCGCCATGCCGTTGAACGTAGGTCATGAGGTTCTGCTCGGCGGGAAAACGTTCGGTGCCCAGAAAGAAAAGGTGTTCAAGAAAGTGCGCCAGTCCCGGCCACTGCTCGGGAACATCGTGACTGCCCGCCGCCACTCGCAACGCCGCCGCGCAACGTTTCAGGCGCGGCGCCGAATACAGCACCACCCTCAAGCCATTGAGTAGCGTGAGTGAACGATGGTTGGATGAATCGGGCACAGGCATGACGAATTCCGCAGAAGCTCGGGAAAGTGACTGCTCATGCTAGCGGATAACAGGTGGATTCGTGATATTTGCAAACGCTGCTCTGTAGCAAGTCCGGCTTGCCGACGATAGATATCCATGATGCCGTCGGCAAGCTGGACTGCTACGGAATTCAACGGTTTACTTCACCAGCCCTGAGTAAAACCCCGGCCGTCGATCCTTGAAATACGTATTGATCGCCTGAGATTCGCTCATCAGTTGGCGATCCAGCTCCGCGATCACCATTGTTTCGTCCAGCCCTGCCACGCCCGCCTGTTTGCCATCCGGTGCGCAGATGCTGCTCAACCCGCAATAGTGAATGTCGCCCTCGCTTCCGCAGTAGTTGGCATACACCAGATAGCACTGGTTTTCGAAGGCGCGGGCCCGCACGGTCACTTCCGCTACGAAGTCATAGGGCTCCATGTTCGCGGTCGGCACCAGGATCAGATCGACGCCTTCCAGCGCCAGACGCCGTGTGTTCTCGGGAAACTCCACGTCATAGCAGATCAAGAACCCCAGCTTCCAGCCGTTGAATTCCACGACTGGAAAATGCTCCTCGCCTGCGCTGAACATCGACTTGTCCAGCTCGCCATACAGATGCGTCTTACGGTAATTGCAGAGACGCGAACCTTTGGCATCGATCAGTTGCACGGCGTTGTAGACCTGCTCGTCGTCACCCCGCTCCGGATAGCCGTACAGGATCGCCACGCCGGTGGCTTGAGCAATGGCCGCAATTGCCTGGGCTGCGGAGCCGTCGCTGCGTTGGGCCAGTGAACGTGCCGCCTGAGGGCCGATGTTGTAGCCACTGAGGAACATCTCCGGACACACCAGCAATGCCGCGCCCTGCGCAGCAGCGTCGATTGCTTGCGTATTGAGACGTTGCAGATTGCCGCCGATATCCAGCGGCAACGGTGGGCATTGATACAGAGCGACGCGCATGGAAGGCTCCTTATTCCGGCAGAACGATCGGGCCGATTTCGTGGAAGACGTCTCCCGGCCCCGGGTTTTCGGCGTGGGTCTTGCCGCCGAAGTGAGTCATGATTCCCCACACCGAGTTGAGCGAAGTCTGCACCGCGCCTTCGACCCACGCCGGTGTCCACGACACGTCATCGCCAGCGATGAAAATGCCGCGCTGGTCGTCAGGCATGTCCTTCTGCATGAAATGTGCGTACATCCGCTGGTTGTAGCGGTAGTGGCCTGGCAGCGCGCCTTTGAAAGCGCCGAGGAAGTGTGGGTCGGCTTCCCACGAGACTGTGATCGGATCTCCGATGATGCGTGCGGCAATGTCGACCTTCGGATAGATCTTTTTCAGTGCGCCCAAGGCCAGGCTGACGCGTTTTTCTACCGGGTGCGGGAGCATTTTCAGCGCGTCGCTCATCCACGAATAAGACAGACAGATCACGCCCGGCTTATCGACGCCGTTGGAGTAGGTGCCGTTATCGAACAGATAGGTGCCACGGGTCAGACGGTCGGTGAGGGTCATGCTCATCAAGTCGCGGCCGGTTTCCGGGTCCTTGTCCTTCCAGAACGGTCGGTCGACCATGACGAAGGTTTTCGATGACTGCATGTAACGCGTGCGGTCCAGCGCCATCCACATCTTCTGCGAGAACAGCGACTCTTCGCACTCGATCTGCGTCGTCAGCAGCCAGCTCTGGCAGGTCGCCAGAACGACATCGTAATGGCGAGTGTCGCCCCAGTTGTCGGTGACCGCGAACTGGCCATCGGCGGCGCGAGCAATGCGTTTCACCCCGGTACGCGGAGCGCCGTGGTGCAGCGTCGAGAGGCTCGTGCCCTCGGGCCAGTGAGCGCAGCGTTCCGGCGCGTGACGCCAGATGCCCAGCGGCACTTGTTCCACGCCGCCGACGATCAGGTGCTGATGGTCGTCGCAGTTGGTCATGACCACGCGGAAGATTTCCAGCATCGAATTGGGGAAGTCCGAGTCCCAGCCGCCAGTGCCGAACCCGACCTGGCCGAACACTTCGCGATGATAGAACGACAGTTTGGCGAAGGCCTTGGAGGTCGCGACAAAGTCATAGAACGTGCGGTCATCCCACAGCGGCACCAGCTTGTCCCACAATTCCTTCAAGCGCGGTACGTCTCGATCGCGAATGGCCTGCTGAATGTCAGCGAACTGCGCGCCGTCTTCCAGTGCATCGGCCCAGGCGTCAGCCACTTCCTGAAACAGCGCAGGCAAATCCGAGAGTTTCTGTGCGTAGTGAGTAGTGCCTTCCAGATCGATGACAGTACTGCCAGACGCCGCAGTGAGCGGGTTGGGGAAAGGTCTGGATTCCAGCCCCAATTTGTCGACGTAGTGATAGAACGCGGTGGAAGAGACCGGAAAGCGCATACCGCCAAGCTCGGCGATGATGCCTTCGGCGCCTTCAAACTGCTGGGAGCGCAAACGCCCACCCATTTTGGAGGCTTCATAGACGACAGGCTTGAGGCCGAGCTTCATCAGTTCGTAGGCCGCCACCAGCCCGGCGATGCCGGCGCCGACGATGGCGACTTCCTTGCCGTGGTTTTCGCTGGGGATGCTGCCGAGTCCCGCCGGGTGCTCGATCCAGTCATCGAAGGCGAACGGAAAGTCGGGACCGAAAATCGTGATCGGCTTTTTACCGTCGGCGGGATGGCGATTGTTCTTCATGGCTGACCTTGTTCGACTGTGGCGCGAAAGTGAACAAGTCTAGATAACAGCTGAGACGTTAATAAGACGCAGAGTGTCGTCGTTATGTAGAGTTTTTTAGCAGACTGACGAGAGTTGTGAGCATTATGACCTTATGCGACTTAGTTGACGCTTTCGCGAGCAGGCTCCCTCCCACAGGTATTGCGTCGATCCCACATTAGCGTTCAACACAGGCCCAATGTGGGGGGGAGCTTGCTCGCGAAACGGTTGCCGCTTAATCGGATCAAACCGGCTGCCCACGATCGATCTTGCTACTGAGAATGATCGAGGTCGTGGTTTTTTCGACGCCATCTACGCTGCCGATCAGGTCCAGTAACTGGTCCAGTTGCTCCGGCGAGTCAGTGCGCAGCCACGCCACATAATCGAATTCACCGCTCACCGCGCACAGCTGTTGCACCTGAGCCAAAGCGGTCAGACGCCGCAATACTTCCTTGCCCGAGCGCGGCTGAACGGTGATCCCGACATAAGCCTGCAACCCGCCATCAACCACCCTTTGACTGAGACGAACGCCGTAGCCGGTGATGATTTTGCTTTTTTCCAGACGCGCCAGACGCGAGGTCACCGTCGTGCGAGCGATGCCGAGTTGACGGGCCAGATTGGCGACCGGTTCGCGGGCGTTGATCTGCAGGGAAGCGATCAATTGGCGGTCGATATCGTCGAGCGCAGGAGGACGAGTGTCGGGCAAGGGATGGATCTCCAGAGGTAAGCGGGCATGTTACCCGCTTCCCGCCTCAGTTTTTGTAGTCGGGCGCCACGCGATCCAACAGACGCAGCAACGCAGCCCACGCGAAATTCACTGCATCAGGGTCGCTCAACTCGCCTTCAGCCACGTCCTGGCCAGGCTCGTTGAATTGCTTCTCGGTGCGACGACAGACCTCGTCTGGCGGGTAACGCAAGGCACCGCCTGCCTGCGCGGCGATCTGAATCTCGCAGGCTTTTTCCAGGTAATACATGCGCAAAAACGCCTGCTTCACGCTGTCGCCAACGGTCAGCAAACCGTGGTTGCGCAAGATCATCACCGAGTTGCCGCCCAAGTCTTCGACCAGCCGCTCCTGCTCACTGAAGTCCAGCGCGATCCCTTCGTACTCGTGATAGCCAACGCGGCCATAGAACTCCAGAGAGATCTGATTCACCGGCAGCAATCCAGCTTCCTGTGCCGCTACCGCGCAGCCCGCCCTGGTGTGGGTGTGCAGCACACATTGCGCATCCTCGCGCGCCCGGTGAATTGCGCTGTGAATCACGAAACCCGCGGGGTTGACCGGATAGTGCGACGCTTCGACCTTGTTGCCGTCCAGATCGATCTTCACCAGATTCGACGCGGTTATTTCTTCGAAGAACAGCCCATAAGGGTTGATCAGGAAGTGATGGTCCGGCCCAGGGATGCGCAGGGAAATATGCGTCGAAATCAGATCAGTCATCTTGTAATGAGCAATCAGACGATAACAGGCAGCCAGTTCCTGTCTGAGCTGCCATTCCTGCGGGCTGTAGGCGTGTGTCATTGTTCCTCCGGTCAATCTCGGTGGGTGGTTGGCTCAGCGTGCCAGCCACGCATTCAGGCGTTCTTCCAGTTCTTCGCCATGGTCAACCCAGAACTCGATGTTCAGCGGCATGGCCACGGCCATGTTCTGAGGCGAGGTTGGAATCCACGGTGCTTTGCTCGGGTCCAGTTTGTCGCTCAGCGCCGTGTTGGTCACGCCATAAGCGATGGACTGCGAGAAGGCTTGCTGCGGCGTCTGCTCGTTGGCATAGGTAATGAATTTGTTCGCCGCGTCTTTATGCTGTGAGCCTTTGACGATGGTCCAGTAGTCCATGCTGTACAACGAGCCTTTCCAGACAGGCGCTACTTTCAGCCCTTCGCTGGCAGCCACCGCGCCACGACCGCTGAAGGTGGTGGTCATGACGATGTCACCTGAGGCGAGCCACTGCATCGGCTGCGAGCCTGCCTCCCACCACTGGATATACGGTTTGAGCTTGTCCAGTTTTGCGAATGCACGATCAACGCCAGCCGGAGTACTCAGCACTTTGTAGACATCGGCAGCGGGCACGCCATCGGCCAGCAGCGCGTATTCGAGGGTGTACATCGCCCCTTTGCGCAAGCCGCGTTTGCCCGGGTATTTCTCGGTGTCCCAGAAGTCGGCCCAGCTGGACGGCGCGCTCTTGACCTTGTCGGTGGCGTACACCAACGGCATGCCCCAGACCAGTGCAGCCGAGCCGCAGTCTTGCTGAGCGCCGTCGATCAATTGTTGACCACCCGCGAGCTTCGGCCAGTCGAGCTTCTCGAACAGGCCTTCGGCGCATCCGCGCTCCAGATCCGGCGCCTCAACCTGCACCACGTCCCAGTCGGCATGCCCGGTTTCGGCCATGACTTTGATTTTGGCCATTTCCCCGTTGTACTCGGTCTGCACCACACCAACACCGGCCTTCTTGGCGAAGGGTTCGAAGATCGTCGTGTTCTGAATCTTCTGGGCCGCACCGCCGAAACCGACGATCACCAGATTTTCCGCCGCCAGCGCCGACAAGGGCGAAAGCATCAACAACGCACACGCAATCTTCAGGTTCTTACTGTTCATCGACATTTTCCTTTGGCCGCAGGGCTCTTTTTTTCGCAGTCGATGGCGCACGCGGGCACGCCCATGGCTGCATAGGGGTAAGCGGATAGAAACAGGCATTGGTTTGCAAAACAGGGAAGCTGGAGCTCTTGTTCGCGACGCTTTTTTCAGGCGTTCGGCGAGTGTGTTCATTGTTGTTCTGACCTGCGTGCTGGGGCGCGGGCGTGGCTAGAGACTAATCCAGCGTCTGTGAAAAAAGAAGATAGGAATCGTTATTTTGTGAAAAAAACGTCTGAAATTTCACTGCCGGTTAAAAACGCTCTGCCCGATAGACTATTTTCATGCTTCGCCGCTTAAACTGCCCATCGCTCAGCGCATCCCGCACACAGGCACCGAGGTAAACGATGACCAAAGGAAAAACCAGCGACAGCGCCAGGACGGCCAAGCCGGTGTCGGACGATGCGCCGGCAGGCGAAAGCTTTCTTGGTGAGCGGATTCGCGGGTTGCGTAAACGCCAGGGCCTGACCCTCGCCGAGCTGGCGCAACGCAGCCAGTTGTCGGTGGGCTACATCAGCCAGTTGGAGCGCGATCTGTCTCGGCCTTCGGTGGACACATTGCTGAAGATCGGTCGTTGCCTTGGCGTGAATATCCAGTGGTTCTTCTCGACCAGGTCCGAGGTCAGCGAGGCCGACGCTGGCTATGTGGTGCGTAAGGACAGCCGGCAGAATATTCATTACGACGATGGCATTTACGACCAGTTGCTCACGCCGAGCCCCAGCGGCCAGATCGAGATGGTCCATTCCCGGTTCCCGCCCGGCGCCTACAACCGCACCAGTTATACCCACGAGGGCGAAGAGGTTGGCTACGTACTGACTGGCACGTTCGAGCTGTGGGTGGGAGAGAAGCATTTCCTGCTGACGGAAGGCGACAGCTTCCGCTTTGCCAGCGACGAGCCTCATCGCTACGGCAATCCGGGCGAGACCGATGCCGTGGTGCTGTGGGTTATCACGCCGCCGACCTACTGATGGCCTGAAACAGACTCTTTGCGCAAATGCTTGGATCGATCATCTTTATGATCGGTTTGCGCATTTTATAGGAATGGAATAGGCTGTTTTGAGCGAATCGATCAGGTAAATGATCATTTCGCTCAAATTCAAGCATTTAGCCTGCAGCCCTCGAAGCGACATACGTAGCTGACCTATAAAAATAAGGAGCACCCCCGTGGCCCAGATTCCAATCAAGCGCACCATTGAACGTGTACCCGGCGGCATGATGATCGTGCCTTTGCTCATCGGCTCCCTGGTCGCGACGTTTCTGCCCGACATGCCGAAGTTCTTTGGCTCGTTCACCAACGCACTGTTCACCGGGTCGCTGCCGATTCTGGCGGTGTTCTACGTGTGCATGGGCGCCAGCATCGACATCAAGGCCACGCCGTATCTGCTGAAAAAGGGCGGCGTGCTGTTCGGCACCAAGGTGGGCACCGCCATCGTCATCGGCGTGATCATGGGGCACTTCCTGGGTGAGCAACCGATCACTTCGGGTATCTTCGCCGGCCTATCGACACTCGCGGTCGTGGCTGCAATGAACGACACCAACGGTGGCCTGTACATGGCGCTCATGGGGCAATACGGACGCTCTGAAGACGTGGGTGCTTATTCAGTGATGTCGCTGGAGTCCGGTCCGTTTCTTACCATGGTCACCCTCGGCGTCGCAGGTCTGGCGGCTTTTCCGTGGCCGACGCTGGTGGGGGCTATCCTGCCGCTGTTGCTGGGAATGCTGCTGGGTAATCTCGACCGCGAAATGCGCGACTTTCTGGCCAAGGCCGTACCGGTAATGATCCCGTTTTTCGCGCTGGCACTGGGCGCGAGTCTGGACCTGCACAAGGTCTGGCAGGCGGGCCTGCTGGGCATCGGTCTGGGTCTGGCGGTCGTCGTGCTGACCGGCATTGCGCTGTACTTCGCGGATCGGGCGTCCGGTGGCACTGGCGTCGCAGGCGTTGCCGCAGCCAACACGGCAGGCAATGCGGCGGCGGTTCCGGCACTGGTGGCCGCGGCGAATCCGGTCTACTCCGAAGCCGCAAGCTCGGCGACGCTTCTGGTCGCGGCGTGTGTGGTCGTTACGGCGGTGCTGTCGCCGATTCTTACGGCATATGTCGCCAAACGCTACAAAGAGCGTCACGCTGAAAAACAAGTGAAGATGACGGCTGAGCGGGAGGCTGTGCGATGACATTGCTGATCATTGCCGATGACCTGTCGGGCGCGGCGGATTGCGCAATCGCCTTTGCCAGCGCCGGTCTGAGCACGGTCGTGACCCTTGATGCGTCCCATGACACCGGCGATGCCAGCGTGGTCGCCATCGACACCGATACCCGTCGCCTGTCCGCCTCGCAAGCCGCAGAGCGCACGCTGATGGCATGTCAGACGCTGCGCAAACCCGCTCAGCGGCTGTACAAGAAGATCGATTCGACGCTGCGTGGCAATTGGGCTGCTGAAGTCGCATCGCTCCAGTCACTCGCCGGCCTGGCGATCGTTGCGCCCGCGTTTCCTGCCACCGGCCGAACCACGGTTGAGGGCAAGGTGCTGGTCAACGGTCAACCACTGGAAAGCACAGACACCTGGAAGCTTGAGCATACGGACCGCTCTGCGGACATCGCAGCGCTGCTCGAAGGCGCCGGTCTGCGTACAGCAAAACTGGGTCTCAGCACTTTGCGCGGCGATGCTGCCGCCTTGGCCAGCCACATCGTCGAGATTGCTGGCGGCGATACTCAAGCGTTGATTGTCGATGCGCAGACCGCCGAAGACCTTCAAGCACTGGCAACCGTCACCGTGTCAATTGACGAGTCGCTGTTCTGGGTGGGATCTGGTGGTCTCGCCCGGGAAATAGCCGGGTTGCCCGCGATGGCGAAAAATGCTGCAGAGAGTCCGGAGGCTGTCCGCGAAAAACACGCCCCGACGCTGGTACTGGTGGGAAGTCTTTCCGGGGTGTCCGAGCGCCAGTGCGCCATGCTCAAGGAGCGCGCATCGATTGGCGAGCTGGTTGTGCCGCCTGCGGTGTTGCGTCAGGGCAAAGCACACGCGGATTGGGCCGGTTGGGAAATTCGTATCGGAGAATATCTGCGTCGCGGCGACGATCTGCTGCTGCGCATTGGCCGTGATGAGGCGTTTGATCCAGCCGAAGGCGCGCGCCTCTCCACCCTGCTGGCGGCCATGGTGCGCCCGCATTTCGCGCATGTAGGCGGCCTGGTCGCGACCGGCGGCGAAACCGCTCGGGCCATGCTCGGCGCAGTGGGTATCGGCAGTCTGCAACTGCTCTGTGAAATCGAGGCGGGCGTCGCATTCGGGCGCCCGATCTCCAGCCGCGAAGGCCATCGCCCTGGTGTGGTGACCAAGGCGGGTGCGTTTGGCACCGATCACGCGCTCTACGCGGCCTGGCTACACATGAATAACGCTGTTGAGCCTTTGGAATACGCCACAGGCTCGGTAAAGAATCCTGCGCTACAAGGTAAAAAATCATGAGTAACTATTTGCCCATCATCGGCATCACCATGGGCGACGCCACTGGCGTAGGTCCGGAGATCATCGTCAAGAGTCTGACCCGCGACGTGGTGTATCAGCAGTGCCGCCCCTTGGTGATCGGCGATGCCGGGCGCCTGGAACTGGCCAACGAGATCGTCAAGGGCACTGCCAGGATTCGTCGTATCAAGGAGGCTTCAGAAGCTCAATACCAGCCGGGAGTCATCGACTGCATCGACTTGAACCTGATTCCGGCCGATCTGCCATTTGGTCAGCTTTCGCCGATTGCCGGCGATGGTGCTTATCAATACATCGCCCGTGCGGTGCGACTGGCCGAGGCGGGGCAGATCGATGCGATCTGCACCGCGCCACTGAACAAGGAAGCGCTGCACGCGGGGGGCCACAAATACCCTGGGCACACTGAAATGCTCGCGCACCTGACCAACGTCGAGGAAGTGTCGATGATGCTGGTGGCGCCACAATTGCGCGTGATTCACGTCACCACCCACATCGGCATCATTGACGCGATCCGCAAGATCGAACCGGGTCTGGTGCAGCGCACCATCGAACGTGGCAACGCGACCTTGATCAAGGCGGGTATCGCCAAGCCCCGCATTGGCGTGTGCGGCATCAACCCACATGCGGGCGAGAACGGTCTGTTCGGTTATGGCGAAGAAGAAGAGAAGATCATTCCGGCGGTCAAACTGTTGCAGGAGCAAGGGCTCGATGTCACGGGGCCGCTGCCCGCGGATACTTTGTTTTTCCGCGCGGGCCGCGGCGATTTCGACCTGGTGGTGGCGATGTATCACGACCAGGGCCATGGCCCGGTGAAGGTGCTCGGGCTTGAAGCGGGGGTCAACGTGACGGTCGGGCTGGAAGTCATTCGCACCTCGGTCGACCACGGCACTGCGTTCGACATCGCCGGCAAAGGCATCGCGGACGAGCGCAGCCTGCTCGAAGCCCTGCGCCAAGGCGCCGAACTGGCCACGCGTCGGGGGTGAGGTGTTGCGGCTCGGTCGTGTAAGATCAGCGGCCTTTGTGCAACGAGGCCGCCCATGAAAGCTATCGACCGACACCGCGCCATTCTCGAACTGGTGCGCGCTCGCGACACCAACGTCGAGCAGCTGAGCGCCGCGCTTGGCGTGTCGGAAGCCACCGTGCGCCGCGACCTGACCATGCTCGCCAAACAGCGTCATCTGGTGCGCACCCATGGCGGAGCCACTGCGCTGATTGGTGTGCACGAACCGGAAGCGTCGCTGGAAGAGCGCAAAGCGACCCAACGCGATCAGAAAGACGCCATCGCCAAAGCGGCGGCGTTGCATGTCGACGATGGCGACACGGTGCTGCTCGACGGCGGTACGACCTGTGCGGCGCTGGCGCTGCATCTGTGTTCGCGGCAAAACGTGCATGTGGTCACCAACAATCTTCTGGCTGTCATGACCCTGGCGAACGCGCCGGGCATACGCCTGACGTTGATCGGTGGCGACTTGCGCGGTTCGAGCATGAGCACCCTGGGTCCGCTCGCCGAGCTGACCTTGAGCCGCTTGAGCGTCGACAAGGCGTTCATGGGCGCCGACGGTGTGGTCGCGGAATTCGGACTGTGCGAAGCGAGCGACCAGCAGGCCTATCTCAAGGAGTGCATCATCAAGCGTGCCGCGCAGGTCTTCGTCCTCGCCGATGCCGACAAACTCGGTCGGGCTCGCCAGCAGCACTGGACGCCCATCGAGCGCGAATGGACCCTGATCACTTCTTCGCAGGCCGATGAAACACTGCTGGCGCCCTTCAAGGCGATACAGCAGATTACGGTTGAAACCACCCTCGTCGACTGAATAAGCCTTCAAGCGGGCAGGTGAGATCGGCATTCTCTGTAGGCCTTTTCCCTGCTGTCACCGCTTTGTCATTCAGCTGTCACCCCTGCATGTCTAAATCGGCTCCCTGACCCTCTGAATCCACGCCGGGAGCCCCGCCATGACCGATAGCCAGCATCTGGATTTGTCTGAAACCGCCCGTTACATCCACGCCGATATCCTCGACAGCTTCGACGAAGAGCTGGAAATGGAATACGACGATGCTCGTCTGGACGGGCTGCTCGCCGACCTTGGCGAGGAGGTACCGAAGGGCATTGACCGGCGCGTGTATTTCCGCGAATTGCTGCGCCTGCAGGGCGAACTGGTCAAGTTGCAGGATTGGGTGGTTAGCCAGAAGCTCAAGGTGGTGGTGCTGTTCGAAGGCCGCGACGCCGCAGGCAAGGGCGGCGCGATCAAGCGTATCACCCAGCGCCTGAATCCGCGGGTTTGCCGGGTGGCCGCACTGACCGCGCCCAGCGAACGCGAACGCACTCAATGGTATTTCCAGCGCTACGTGTCGCACCTTCCAGCGGCGGGCGAGATGGTCCTGTTCGACCGCAGTTGGTACAACCGGGCAGGCGTCGAGCGGGTCATGGGCTTCTGCGATAACGACGAGTACGAAGAGTTTTTCCGTACTGTCCCTGAGTTTGAAAAGATGCTCGTACGCTCGGGCATCATCCTCATCAAGTACTGGTTCTCGATCACGGATGATGAGCAATATCGCCGCTTCCTGATGCGCATCCACGATCCGCTGAAACAATGGAAGCTGTCGCCAATGGACCTTGAGTCTCGCCGTCGTTGGGAAGATTACACGCGCGCCAAAGAGGAAATGCTCACCCGCTCGCACACCGATGTAGCGCCTTGGTGGATCGTCGAAGCCGACGACAAGAAACGCGCGCGTCTGAACTGCATTCATCACCTCCTGCAGCAGATTCCTCGTGGCGATGTGGAGTCGCCCCAAGTGGTGCTGCCGGAACGCGAGTACAACGCCAACTACCTGCGGGCGCCGGTGCCACGGGACATGGTGGTGCCTTCGGTTTATTGACCGATCACGCGACGGCGCAGATCAGATTTTCCACTTCTTCGCCGTCGTCGCCAGCCGCTGCTGCAAGCCCTCGATGTTCAGCGCCAATTGTCGAGTCATCAGTTGATAACCCAATACGTCGGCCGAAACGGCGGGCGCTTCCGGGCCGACGGCAAGGGATTCGGTCGGACGCTGCAGACGCTCTGTCGCGCCACTTTGCAAGGCTCTCGCCATACCGATCAGCATGCGACGAATCCGACGCTGCTCGGCGTTCATGCCTACGTTGCCTATTTCAGCCGGTCGCAGGTTGGAGAGGATTTCCAGAGTGCTCAGGCACATGCGGAAATGGCTTTGAATGGCGTCCAATTCAACCAGTGAAATCTTCACTTCCTTCGATACCGACGGCATCAACGAGCGCAGTTGCAGCATCGTCGCGTTGAGGCGCGCGGTCAGCTTCAGATGCTCGTCGGCGCTGATCGACTGGCCGCTGCTGATGCGTTCATAGACCTTTGCGCAATCGCGCAGGCCGATGGCCAGGTTATAGCGCCACGAGTACACCGCATACAGCGGCAAGGCGAACGAAAACGCCAGCGCCAGAACGATCCCAATCAAAATATCCACGGTGCGCCACAGCCCGTCAGTGATCGGGTTATCGCCATGCCCGGCGACGATAAACAGCGTGATGGCTGACAACAGCGCCGTATACCCACCCTTGCCGATGGCGTGATAGGCGAAGAAGCCACAGATCAGCGACATGATCACGTACGTCAGCAGCGGCATGCCCAAGTAGCTTTCCTGCGCGACGACGGCCAACCCCAGCGCCGCACCAATCAAGGTCCCGTAGGCCCGCTCCACAGACTTCTTGCCGATATTGCCGTGATGCTGAAGACCGCCGATCACGATCAGCATCGTCACCGACGCCCATTCGCCATGGGGCAGGTGAATCCCGGTGGTCAGCAGGATGGACACCAGCAGACCGACAACGATACGCCCGGCATGAATGTAACGGGCGTGGCGATAACGGCGATATGGGTCCAGAAGTGGACGCAGAATGCGGCGGATGTAGAGGGGCATGGCGGGTGTATTCATGGGGTAACAGACCGTCTGGGGAGGGGGTAATTCCCCATCGTGGAGAACTACAAGCGGCGCGCAAGAGATTCAATTCGAACCAGAGAACCCCTGTGTTCGCAGCAAACCGGAATATACCTCAGGGGGCTCCTGATCCGCTGCCGGGCCTCGAGACTCATTCGCCAGATACACAAAAGCCGCGCAATGCGCGGCTTTCAAAGGTGGTGGGCCCACACGGACTCGAACCGTGGACCAAAGGATTATGAGTCCTCTGCTCTAACCAACTGAGCTATAGGCCCTCAGTCTGGCCGCGGATTATAACGACGGTTTACGTGCTGTGCTATCCGAAAAGTCTGAAACGGTGATACGAAGAAACGTCGCGCAAAATTCCTCGGGGCGAAGGGGCAGGCTGACGATGTAGCCCTGGATCTGTTCACAGCCTTCGTCGGCGAGGAATTGCTGTTGTTCCAGGCTCTCCACACCCTCGGCAATGACGGTCAGTTGCATGCTGCGGCCAAGCGCGATGATCGCGCGGACGATAGCGGCGTCGTGTGGATCGTCCGGCAAACCTCGCACGAATGACTGGTCGATCTTGAGGATGTCCAGTGGCAGACGCTTGAGGTAACTCAGTGAGGAGTAGCCGGTGCCGAAGTCGTCGATTGCCAGTTGCACGCCGAGTTTTTTCAGGCGGTGTAGTACGGAAAGTGCCTCCTCGGTCTGGGACATGATGAAGTTTTCGGTGATCTCCAATTGCAGGCAGCCGGGCTGCAAGTGGTATTGCGTCAGCAGTTGCTCGATGCGGTTTACCAGATTCGGCTGACGCAGTTGCGCACCGGCCAGGTTCACGGACAACGATCCGAAAATGTCGTAGGTCTGGTTCCACTCATGTAGCTGGTGACAGGCCTGCTCCAGCACCCATTCACCGATCTGCAGGATCATGCCGTTCTCTTCGGCAAGCGGAATGAAGCGTTCCGGTGGGACATCGCCGAAGGTCGGGTGGGTCCAGCGAATCAAGGCTTCGGCTCCTACGAGTCGCTGCGTCAGCAGACTGACTTTAGGCTGGTAGGAAAGGGTGAATTCGTTGCGTTCGATGGCCCTGCGCAATTCGTGCTCCAGCGCAATGCGTTCGCTGGCCTGGGCAGTGAGATCACGGGTGTAGCTTTCCACACGATTGCGACCCTTCGCCTTGGAGCGATACATGGCCGCGTCGGCATTCTTGATGAGCGTCGCGACGTCTGCACCGTCAGTTGGGAATATGGCGGTACCGATACTGGTACTGATGAAGAACTCGTGCTCGCCGGCCTGGAAAGGCGCCGAGAAACTGTTCAGCAGTTTTGTCGCAATGGTTTCAGCATCGCCGGCGTTTTGCAGACCCGGTAGCAGAATGATGAACTCATCGCCGCCCAGACGTGCAACGGTGTCGATGTCCCGCAGGTTTTCCTTGAGACGATAAGCGATGCCCTTGAGCAGCAGGTCGCCCACCGGATGGCCAAGGCTGTCGTTGATGTGTTTGAACCGGTCCAGATCGAGGAACAACACGGCGCCCAGACTGTGGGCTTCCTTGCTGTGGCTCAGCGCTGCGTGCAGGCGACTTTCGAACAACGTGCGGTTGGGCAGGCCGGTCAATGGATCGTGGTGCGCCTGGTAGTCGAGTCGAGCTTGCGCCTGCTTCAAGCTGGAAATATCCGCGAATACGGCGACGAAGTGGGTGATGAACTTGTCGCGGTTGCGCACCGCGCTGATGGTCAGCCAACTGGGATAGATCTCGCCATTCTTGCGTCGGTTGCTGATCTCGCCTTGCCAGTGCCCCTCTGCGGTCAGCTGATACCACATGGCGGCGTAGAAGGCGCTGTCGTGCAGCCCTGAGGCAAGCAAGCGCGGCGTTTCGCCAATAGCTTCGCCCTCGCTGTAGCCGGTGATCTCGCTGAACGCGCGGTTAACCGCGTTGATGCGCTGGCGAGTGTCGGTGATCAACACGCCCTCGGCGGTGCTCTCGAAGACAGTGGCCGCCAGTTGCAGTTTCTCCTGCATCTGATGGCGCTCCGTGATGTCGCGGGCGATGGTCAGCATGCAGTCTTCGCCACCGATCGGTAACGGTCGCGATGAAATTTCACACAATCGAATCTGACCGTCCCTGCGACGAATATGGCTGGTGAAGTCTTTGACGAAACCGTCGCGGCTAAGCTGTTCCAACAGTTGCTGGCGCTCGTTCAGATCGACCCAGATCCCCAGATCCAGGGTCGTGCGGTCTAGCGACAGTGAGCTGTGATAACCAGTAATGCGACTGAACCCATCGTTGATCTCCACCAACAATCCGTCGCTTTGACGCGAAATGAGCAGGCCATCCGGGGACGAGTGGAAAGCTTTGGCGAATTTCTCTTCGGACAGCTGCAGTTGTTGCTGGGCTTCCTTGAGCGGTGTGATGTCGCGTACCACTACAACCACGGCTGGCGTGGAGTCGAGGTCGAACGGCTCGGCAGACAGCAGGCCGGTAAAGGTGCGCCCGTTGCTGCGGCGAAACGGCATCTCCAGGTTGCGAATGCTGCCTTTTTGCAGGCGTTGCAGCAGGCTTGGCCCGATGTCCGGAATGCCCCAGATGTTCAGGTCGCTCGGGGTTCGGCCGATGACTTCACTGGCGCTGAGACCGATCTGTTCAACGAACGCCTGGTTGGCCTCCAGGAAACAGCCGTCGGAGAGTCGCGCAATCACCAGAATGTCAGGGCATTGAGCAAACACCGAGGCAAACTTGCCTTCAGAGCGGCGCAAGGCTTCCTCGGTCTGCTTCGCTTCGCTGATGTCGATCATCAAGCCGCGCATCACCGGTTCATGGCCATAGGTGATCAGGCTGACGATATCGCGCACCCACAATACCCTGCCGTCGGCGCTGATGACGCGGTAGTCGAGACTGTGATCGTTGCCTAGTGCAGTTTCCCGGGCGCAGAAGCCCTCGGCGCATTCCAGGTCGGCTGGGTGGACGATGCTTCGCCAGAAACCTGGCCGCCGCCATTCATGGAGCGGATAGCCCAGCAGGTTTTCGGCGTGCGGCGAAACATAGTTGTAGGAGTAATCGTGGGTGTTGGCTTCCCAGGCGATGGCCGACAGGCTTTCGATCATGCCGCGATAGTGGTATTCGCTGCTGCGAAGCTCCTGTTCCAGCGCCACCCGACGGGAGATTTCCGAACTGAGGCGTCGGTTGATGCGTACCACCACCGCCAGAATGGTGGAAAGCAACAGCAGCCCCGGAAGCCCATAGAGCAGGAAGTCCCGCCAGAATTTTGGGGACTCTGCACCCTCCGGCGGCAATGTCGGCGTGCTTGTGTCGATTTCTGGCGATTCAGTGAATGCCAGGGCTTCATGCAGGCTGTCGTCAGCGCCTGCGGTGCCGGGATGTGGTGCGCTGTTTTCGGTTATGCGTTCGATGTCGGGTAATGCAGCATCCGTACTCTGCATTGGCTCCCCGTGCATGCCCTGCCAGGTTTTTTCCCTTTGGGGGAGAACCTGAGCGTCGACCGTCGTCGACCCCATCAAGCACAAGAAAACAATGGCCGGCATCCAGAACATGGCAGCCTCAATAGTTTCAGCGATAAGAATGAGTCGAGTGTAGCCGGGCTGAAGGAAGGTGGCACACTGCCGGAAATCTTATTCCCTGAAATGCAAAACCCCCGGCTTGGCCGGGGGTTTTGTTTTGTCAGGAAGCTAGTGCTTACTCGTCCAGGAACGAACGCAAGTGTTCGCTTCGGGTCGGGTGACGCAGCTTGCGCAGCGCCTTGGCCTCGATCTGACGGATACGCTCACGGGTTACATCGAACTGCTTACCGACTTCCTCGAGGGTGTGGTCGGTATTCATGTCGATGCCGAAGCGCATACGCAGAACCTTGGCTTCGCGGGCGGTCAGGCCCGACAGCACTTCACGCGTAGCTTCTTTCAAGCTTTCAACGGTAGCGACATCGATTGGCGACTGCATGGTCGAGTCTTCGATGAAGTCACCCAGATGCGAATCTTCGTCGTCACCGATCGGGGTTTCCATGGAGATCGGCTCTTTAGCGATCTTCAATACCTTGCGGATTTTATCCTCAGGCATTTCCATGCGTTCGCCCAACTCTTCCGGGGTCGGTTCACGACCCATTTCCTGC